>Ga0182027_10000705_pt1 | contig 57009 bp, 55 predicted proteins | sample 712E1DmetaG_FD_121300 | JGI IMG/M metagenome (GOLD analysis project Ga0182027, IMG submission 121300) | Permafrost microbial communities from Stordalen Mire, Sweden - 712E1D metaG (Illumina Assembly) | ecosystem: Environmental > Terrestrial > Soil > Wetlands > Permafrost | place: Sweden...
ACCAACCCAAACAGGACCCCTAAGTCATACGGTCGCCCCTCCGCGTGATTCAAATCACATTTGACCATCGGGCCGCAGAGGTATAACAAGGTTGCTATGTGTCTGGCCATTCCGGGAAAAGTCGAAGAGATTACTACCGACGGCATGATCCGCGTCGGCCGGGTCAACTTCGGCGGCGTGATCAAAAACGTCTGCCTTGACTACGTGCCTGAGGTCGGTGTCGGCGACTACACCATCGTCCACGTGGGCTTTGCCATCTCTAAGATCGACGAGGAGACGGCCGAGCAAACTCTCGCCGACTTTCGCGCCCTCGGCGTCCTCGACGAGGAACTGGCCGGCGAGGAGGAGGCCTTTGCCCGCGCAGCCAAGGCGCCGCAATCGAGTTGTTCGGATGGAAGCTGCTCGGCAAAAGATCGGAGCGCTGGCGGTGCCGGTACTAGCTCCGCTAGCTCCGCTGCAAAAGACCAATGAAGTACCTCACCGAGTTTCGCAATGGCGAGATCGCTCGAGCGCTGGCGCGCGAGATCGCCCAGATCACCACCCGCCCCTGGAAGATCATGGAAGTCTGCGGCGGCCAAACCCACTCCATCATCAAGAACGGCATCGATCAGATGCTCCCGCCTGGGATCGAGATGATTCACGGTCCCGGCTGCCCCGTTTGCGTCACGCCGCTGGAACTGATTGACAAGGCTCTGGCCATTGCCGCGCAACCCGGCGTCATCTTCTGCTCCTTCGGCGACATGCTCCGCGTTCCCGGCACCGAGGGCGACCTGTTCCAGGTGAAGGGACGCGGCGGCGACGTGCGCGTGGTCTATTCGCCGCTCGATGCGGTTGAGCTTGCCGTCAAAAATCCCGGGAAGCAAGTAGTTTTCTTCGGCGTGGGCTTTGAAACCACCGCTCCAGCCAATGCCATGAGCGTGCACTTGGCCAAGCGCCGCGGCCTGAAGAATTTCTCGCTGCTCGTTTCGCACGTCCTCGTCCCGCCCGCCATTGAAGCCATCATGTCGTCGCCCGGCAATCAAGTGAACGCCTTCCTCGCCGCGGGCCACGTGTGCAGCGTGATGGGGTACTGGGAGTATCCGCCTATCGCCGAGAAATTCCGCGTGCCCATCGTCGTCACCGGCTTTGAGCCGCTCGACCTGCTCGACGGCATTCGCCGTGCCGTGGCGCAGCTCGAGTCCGGGCGCCACGAGGTGGAGAACGCGTACAGCCGCGTGGTCACCTTTGAGGGCAATCGCGCGGCGCAGAAGCTGCTCGGCGAGGTTTTCGAGGTTACCGATCGCGCGTGGCGTGGCATCGGTGTGATCCCGAAGAGCGGCTGGCGATTGAACGCAGACTATTGCGAATTCGACGCCGAAGAGCGCTTCCATATCACCGGCATTCACACGCAGGAGTCGCCGCTCTGCCGTTCGGGCGATGTGCTGCGCGGGGCCATCAAGCCGGCCGAGTGCGCGGCCTTCGGCAAAGAGTGCACGCCACGGCATCCACTCGGCGCCACCATGGTTTCGAGCGAAGGCGCCTGCGCCGCCTACTACAACTACGGCCGCTTCCTCTCGGTTGAGGAGCTGGCCGGCGCAGGCTCTGCACTCAGCGGAGCGGCGCGTGACTGACGCCGCCAAGTCCGCCACGCCGGACCTCTCCAACTGGTCTTGCCCGCTGCCGCTGGCCGACTATCCTACCATCGTAATGGGCCACGGCGGTGGAGGCAAGCTGGGCAACGAGCTCGTCGAGCATCTGTTTCTGCCCGCGTTTCGCAATCCCGCTCTCGAAAATCTGGGCGATGCCGCGGTCCTCGAAGCGGCGGGCGCGCGCCTCGCGTTCAGCACAGATTCGTTCGTCGTGCAGCCGCTCTTCTTTCCCGGCGGATCGATCGGCGAGCTCGCCGTGAACGGGACAGTCAATGATCTTGCGGTTTCGGGAGCCGACCCGAAGTTTCTGAGCGCGAGCTTCATCCTCGAAGAAGGATTTCCGCTGGCCAAACTTGCCTCCATCGTCGACGCGATGGCCAGGGCCGCGGCCGAGGCCGGCGTGCAGATCGTTACTGGCGATACAAAAGTGGTTGAACGAGGCCACGGCGACGGCTGCTACGTCACCACTGCTGGCGTGGGCATCCTTCGTCCCGGCATTGAGGTCGGTCCAAAACGAGCAAAAAACGGCGATGCAATTCTCGTTTCCGGAACCATCGGCGACCACGGCATGGCCGTCATGAGCGTCCGCGAGGGTCTTGAATTCGAGAGCCCGATCCGCTCCGATTGCGCGGCGCTGAACGGGATGATTGCCGAAGTTCTGGACGCGGCGGGTGCGGCCGTGCACGCCATGCGCGACCCCACCCGCGGCGGCCTCGCCTCCACGCTCAATGAGATTGCGCAGGCCTCCGATGTGGGCATTGTGATCGACGAGGCCAGCGTGCCGGTGCGGCTCGAGGTACAGTCCGCCTGCGAATTGCTTGGCCTCGACCCGGTCTACGTGGCCAATGAGGGCAAAGCTGTCTTCTTCGTCGCGCCCGAGGCCGCGGAGCGCGTTCTTGCCGTTCTGCGCGCGCACCCGTTGGGAAAAGACGCCTCGCGCATCGGCCAGGTGACCGCGGAACACAAGCGCATGTTGGTCGCGCGCACCGCCATGGGCGCGAACCGCGTGATTCCCACCATGATCGGCGAGCAGTTGCCGCGCATCTGCTAGCCACCCCAGATTTCTTCCGATTCGACCGCCGCATTTCTCGCCCGCGAAAATGAGTTTCTTCAAATTACATTCGTAAGTTGGGCTTCCTCACTCTCCGTCCTATACTGCTCAAACCACGGCTCCCCCCGCCGATAGATGAGAAAAGACAAAGACCGCACTCGGCTCTTGCTGAGCCGCAGGTAGTCTGCGCCTTGGCGATTGACCGGAATGCGTCAACTGATAAAAACCGTCTCATGTCTCGCCTCCGCGCTGCTGATTGCAGGCTGCGGCGGAAATCTGCGCGTCGCTTCGCCGACAAACGCGCCGCTGCCTGTCGCTGGTGTCCCACACACCATCGACGAATCGCGGATGGTCACGCTCCGAGGCAATGTGCATCCATTGGCGCGACCAGACTTCGACCAGGGCGTAGTCAATCCTGGCACCCGGCTGGACCGCATGCTGCTGCTGCTCAAGCCCTCGCCGGCGCGGCAAGCGGCGCTCGACGAGTTGGTCGAGCAGCAGCAGAATCCGCACTCGCCCCTCTATCATCAATGGCTCACGCCCGCCGAATTTGGAGCGCGGTTCGGCGTGGACGATCCGGAGCTCGAGCAGGTGACGGCGTGGCTCGCGGTGCACGGACTCACGGTGGAGGAGATTCCCGCCGGCCAAAGATTGGTGGTTTTCTCCGGAACTGCCGGCCAGGTCTTCGACGCCTTTCACACGGAGTTGCACCGCTATCGAGTGGACGGTGCCGCGCATATTGCCAATGCTGCGGATCCGCAGATTCCCTCCACGCTGGCCCGCGTGGTGGCCGGAGTGGTTTCGCTGCACGACTTCCGGCGCGGATCCCAGATCGGAACGCGGACAGAGCTCGCCGTGCAGCCGCAATACTCGGCTGGCAGCACGCACTACCTGTTCCCGGCGGACTTCGCGACAATTTACGATCTCAACCCTCTCTACGCCGCGGGAACCAATGGAACAGGCAGCTCGATCGCCATCGCGGCGCGCAGCAACATCAAGCTGAGCGATGTGGCGGCGTTCCGTTCCATGGCCGCCCTCCCTGCGGACGATCCCGCGGTGATTCTCGCCGGGCCCGATCCGGGATTGGTGGCCAACGATCAAGACGAGTCGACGCTGGATGTGGAGTGGAGCGGCGCCGTCGCGCCGGCGGCAGCAATCGATCTTGTCGTGGCGGCTTCTCGAGCGACAACGGATGGCGTGGATCTGGCAGCCGCATATATCGTGAATCACGCAACCGCGCCGGTGGTGAGCGTGAGCTACGGCAGTTGCGAGCAGGAGATGGGCGCGGCGGAGTTGGCCTTCTACAACAGCCTGTGGGAGCAAGCGGCAAGCCAGGGGATGAGCGTCTTTGTGGCCTCGGGAGATGCGGGCGCGGCCGGTTGCTCGGCCGCCACGGACACGGCAGGAACGGCCGCCGCCGTCAATGGACTGTGCAGTTCGCCCTTTTCCACCTGCGTGGGTGGAACGGAGTTCAACGAGGGAACGAATCCCGCGCAGTATTGGTCCGCGGCGAACTCAGCCTCTTACGCCTCGGCGCTCGGCTACATCCCCGAGGAAGTTTGGAACGAAAGTGCGCTGAACGGCGGCGCGGGATTGTGGGCGTCAGGAGGGGGCGCAAGCGTGGTGTATGCGCAGCCGGCCTGGCAAGCGGATGTGAACGGCGCGGGCGCCGCGAACGGGATGAGGGCGGTCCCGGATGTTGCGCTGTCGGCGGCCGATCACGACGGCTATTTCCTATTCGAGAACAATTCGTACTTTATTGTCTCTGGGACCTCGGTAGCAGCGCCGTCGTTTGCAGGCGTGATGGCGCTGGTGGTCGATAGTCAGCACGGCGTGGCCCAAGGGAATGCCAATCCCGGGCTATATTCGCTGGTGAGCTCAGCAAGCAATCCATTTCACCCCACGCCGTCCGGAAACAACAGCGTACCGGGCGTGGCGGGGTTCATGGCCAATGGCGCGGCCTACAACCCCGCTACCGGGCTGGGATCGGTGGACGGCGCACTGCTGGTGAAGGGATGGGGCGCGGACGCCGAAACCGAGACGCCGACCCTCACTCTGACGGCTTCGGCGCAATCCGTAACCCTGCTCCAGAGCGGCTCGGCGGCGCTGGGGTTCACAGCCGCCACCGGTGGATCGTTCGCAGGGAACATCGGTTTCTCTGTCAGCGGCTTGCCTGCCGGCGTCGCGGCTTCGTGGTCCGCGAATCCCCTTGCGCCCGCTGCGAGTGTGACCACCAATCCCGTGACGCTGATGTTGACAGCCTCCCCGGGAGCGGCCATCGGCTACTTCAGCTTTGTGGTCACGGCTGCGGGCGATGGGCTGACGTCGTCACAACGCGCCATCGTTCTTGTTCAGGCGCGCACCACCGGCTGTTCCCGATTCAGTCTGCTGCCCACGCGATGCAAACCACCAATTCGAACGCCGATCCGCCTCTCCGATTCGCCGTAGGATTCCGCCTCGAAGCGCTGCTGCTAACCGGAGTGCCTATGCGAACAACGCGAATGCCTGTTCGATTCGCGAAGGCAATGTGGCGGGAGCGTCGGGCAAGGTATAGCTGATCTCGAGCACCGTCGCGGGAGGAGCCGCAAGCGCTTTGAGGGCTTTCACGGTCGACGGCCAGTCGATGGTGCCGTCGCCGGGCCACAAATGCTCGTCTTTCTCGCCGCGGTTGTCGTGAACATGAACGGAGGCGATGCGATTGCCGAGGCTACTGATCGCCTCCGCCGTTCCGACGGTGATGTGCGCGTGGCCAAGGTCGAGGCAGACGCCGACGTTGTTCAGGTGGCCCATTTCGAGGATAAGGGCCAGGTGTCCTGGGGTGGTGGCCTCACTCAGCAGGTTTTCGACAAGCAGGCGGACGCCGAGCGGGCGGGCGAATGCGCCCAGGTGTTCCAGAGCGGTCAGCCCAAACTCGATAGTGTCTGGCGACCAGGCATCGTCTCGCCCGCCGAGATGCACCACGAGATTGCGCAGCGGAATGTACTCGGCAGATTCCAGCGCGCGTTTAATTTCATCCATGGCGTCGATGCGGCGGCTCTTCTCAGGGTGCAACACATTTACCGCGGGGGCGCCGGCGCGGCCCATCTCCCGGTCAGGATAAAGCGGGGCGTGCATGGAGAAGGCCTCAAGCGCGTTCGAACGGAACCACTCGGCTAGTTCCGCCACGTGCTCGCGGCTGGTGTAGTCGAAGTGCTGGCGCGCGGCGAAGATCTCCACTCCTTGCGCGCCGGAGCGCTCTGCGAGCTCAAGCAGGCCGGGGTGCAAGCGATGGTTTAGGAACAGGTGAGTCGACAGGACGCGCAACATCTTCGAGAGGCCTCTTGCGCCGGAGGAGTGTAGAACGGATGCCGGACGCTATTGCTATTCTCGCATCTTGGCAGCGGCTTCCGGATGCGCCGAAGTTCCTTGCGTGCCGCCGCACGAATTGTCCCGCGCCGACCGTCTATCATCAAATCGAAGATACCGGCCTTGATCGGTTTGTGGGAGTTTGAGCACTTGGACGACGTTCTCTGGATCGAAGGGACTCCGCCTGTGGGCTTAGCCATTGTGCTGCGGCCGCGCGGCGACGACTGGCTGAAGGACGACTTGGTGCGCATCAAGCAGAGCGGAGTTGAAACGCTCGTCTCGATGCTTGACCCGAACGAAGCTCTTTGGCTCGGCCTTGGTGAAGAAGGCCGACTCGCCGAACAGGCGGGGATGCGCTTCCTCTCCTACCCGATTCTCGACGTCCATGTGCCCGCCAACGTTACCACATTCCGCGCCTTCGTAGCGGGCCTGGCTGATCGTCTTCGCGCCGGGGAGCGGATCGGCGTGCATTGCCGGGGAAGCATCGGCAGGTCTACAGTCACCGCGGCATGCACGCTCATCCATCTGGGCTGGAAAGCGAAGGACGCCCTGGCAGCCATTCAGGCCGCGCGGGGCTGCGTGGTGCCTGATACCACGGAACAACAGCGCTGGATTTTGAAGTACAAGGCGCAGCCGTGACGGCGGCGTCCATGCCGATCGTCAACCTCAGCTTTCCCCATCGCTGGCAGGCCGAAGTGCTTGCGGCGAGGCCGTTGATTCTGCCCTGTCGCCACTTTGTGTATCCACGGGCGGCCGAAGAGGTGGACCGCGGTGCGTTGGAGGTGCTGATCCGGCCCGATGCGTCGGATGCACAGCCATTTCTGGCGACTTGCGCGCTCGGGTTCCGCGATCCGGCGGCGCCAACCGGCCTGTGGTCTACTCCAAGACCGGAAGAAGTCTCCGCCGTTGCGGGAGGGTATGCGTACCTGATCGACACCACGGAGCCGGAACGGTTTACGATGATTCCTTACCGGCCAGTGCTGGAGATTCGGCCGCTCGTTGACGAGGGTCTGCTGCTGTTCGTCGGTCATCATTCGATTCTCGCGTGGGGCCGCTTGGGCCAAGCGTGGGAATCGGAGAAGCTTTCCGATGAAGGCGTGACGCTTGCCGGCGTCGACGGCGTCGTTCTGCGCGGAACGGGCTGGGAGATGAGGAGCGACCGCGAGAAGCCGTTTGCGATTGATTTGAGGAGCGGGAAGCTTAAGGCAGCCCGCTCCTGAGCGGACGCACACTCAAAACTTCTTGAAGTTCACTTCTATAGTCACTTGGACTGCGACTGGTCTGCCATCTTTCATTGCGGGCTTGAAGCGATACCGTTGGATGGCTTTGATTGCCTCCGCATCGAAATCGGCGTTATACGAGCGCGAGATATGGACGTCGCGCGGCATTCCCTCGGAGTCGACAATGAGATGCACGAGTACGATGGCCTCGAAGCCGACTTTGGTGTCCCGGGCGGATTCTGGGAATTTCGCTTCGACGGATTTCAACAGAACTGGCGCGGTGACATCCTTGCCGACCTTATACACGGGGCCGTAGGGGCCATCTTGCGTTGCTTCTTGCGGTGGCGATTGCGGCTCGATAACGACGGCCATTGCGGCACTCCCCGCCGCCACCGAAAAGAGGATAAGCATTGCCGGGATCAAAAGACCGAGTCTGAAGAGCGCGCGGGCTGGCGGCTTTCCGAGATGCATAATCATGATTCGTTTCTCCAGTATGTTGGCATCGAAGATGCCGATGGCAGGAGTCGTTGAAAGCTGCGGCGCGGCGGCTACCAGAGCGGCGAGCCGCAGTAGCGATTGAGCGTAACGGCGCGATTCGACGAGCGACTCCGTGGCCATCGCATCGCAGACCATTTCGCGTGTTTGTGCGATCTGCGCTTTGATGAACCAGATCGCAGGATGAAAGGCAAAGGCGAGGCTTGCGACCTCGTAGAAGAGGTTCTTCGTGAAGTCGCGCCGCTGGATGTGCGCGCATTCATGCGCCAGCGCGGCAAGATAATCCGGTGGCGAGCACTTCAGCGGAAAGGCGGCCGGCAGCAGCAATACCGGCTCGCGGAGTCCCAAAGCAACCGGGCCCGCAAGCCGCGATGAACCGAGAATGCGAACCGTACTGAGAGAAAACGACCGCTTGCACTGGTCCCAAAGGTCCCTTTGTTCCTGCGTCAGGACAATCGGGCCGGCTTTGCCGAGTAATTCGCGGGTGAATCGTAGCGACCGCGCCAAACGAGCCGCGAAGTACACGACCGAGCCCAGATAGAGCGCAAACAATATCCAGAGGACCGCCGCGGGCAGCATATAGACGCTATGCCCGGACGGACCAGCGTTTTGCGCAATCGCCGGAGCCATCGAGAGGCGCGATTGGAAGGCGGGATGCACGAAGAGCAGCGCCGCCAACCGCCACAGAGGCTGCAAAAGCGGCGTGAGAGTGGCAGCCATCAACGTGACGACGGAGATGGTGTGTTCCGCCTGAGGCCCCAGCCGCCTGAGAGCTCGAGCCGCGATCGAGCCCGCGCCGGCGATGAGCGGAATCTGCCAGACGGTATTGACGAGAATCGATGCGACGAGGCCGCCTGCGCTAGACATCGTGTTCTCCCGATTTTTCCGCAGCCAGTTTCTTGCTTAGCGCCGCGATGCGTTTTAGATCCACCTGACGAGCCTTGACCAAGCTCATGACGAGTTCCTCTGAGGAGCCCCCAAACATGCGATCGACGAGATCGCGGACTGCCTGTCGAAGAACCGTCTGCTTGGGAGATACCGCTCGATAGACGTAGGAGCGCCCCTTCAGAAAGCGTCGGGCCCTCCCCTTGCGATGCAGGATGTTGAGCATGGTTTGCACCGTGTTGTAGGCGAGGTTGTCGCCCGGGGAGAGATTCTGGCGCACATGCAGGACGTTGCTGGGGCCATCGCTCCAGAGAACCTGCATGATCTTCAATTCGAGTGGCGTGAGGGGGTTTGAACCCTTTTTGCGGCCGGCCATTTGTTCTCCTAAACAAATAGGAGTTTAGTGCCGGATGCAGATCCTGTCAACCTAAATATTTAGGACATGGGCCCACTTTCTACTTGGCGGCTCTCAATCGCGCTCGTCCCGGCCGGCTTCTTCAGGGTGCGATGCTACGTCGCGGCGGCGGTTCGACGGGCCGCGGTCAGTATGTCGTCATAGGCTGTGTAAATCCCCTCGAACACCGAGTCCCAGGTTGCGGTGAGGGCGAAGGCGCGCGCGGCCCGGCGCATTTGGGCCAGGCGAGCTGGCTCGGCGAGCAGGCCGGCGATGGTCACGGCGAATTGGCCGTCTGGCGCGATGCAGCCGGTTTCACCGTCGCGGACGATGGTGCGCGGACCGCCGTCGGGAGTGACGATGGCGGGCACGCCGCTCGCCAGAGCCTCAAGCACGACGTTGCCGAAGGTGTCGGTGTGCGAGGGAAACACGAAGAGGTCCATGTTGGCGTAGGCGGTTGCAAGCGCTTCTCCGCGCAGGACGCCTGTAAACTCTGCCCGCGGCATACGCTCGCGCAGCCAGGCCTCGTCACCGCCGTGACCCACGATGAGGAAGCGGACGTTCGCAACGCCCACGCGATCGAGTTCCTGCTGAATCTGCACGAGGAGGCTGATGTTCTTCTCGATAGAGAGGCGGCCGACGAAGCCAAGGATGCGATCGCGGTCTTCCGGATTGCGTGCGCGCTTGGCGGGGTGGAATAGTTCTGCGTTCACTCCCCGCGGCATCAGATGGCAGGGGCGGCCGGTAGTGCGCTCGAGCAGCGCGCACAGTTCAGGATTGGGCGCGAAGAGCACTTGCGCGATGGAGTAGAACTTCGCTGCAGTCGCCATGGCCAGGTCCTCGATCTTCTGGCCAGCGGCGGCGAAATGGGGCTTGGGCAGCAGGCGCAGGAACCACTCTGCGCGCCGCGCAGCATACTCGTGGACGTTGGTGTGCCAACTCGCCGCCAGCGGCAGGTGCAGGTGGTGCGCTAAGCCTGCTCCCAATAAGCCGACCTCGCTGGGGCCGGTGATGTGGATCAGGTCCGGCTGGAAACGCGCGAGTACTTCGCTGATCAGCGGAATGTGGCGGAAGAACGCCGGATCAAGGCGCAAATCCTTTTCGAGAACGAAGGAAAGAAAGCTGCGCGGCAGTTCCAATGTCCAAACGTTGCCCTCTTCGATCACTGCCTCGGCGCGGTCACCGGCGCGTACGCAAAGAAAGGGAAGGTCACGCCGCCGGGCGAAGGCCTCAAATTGTCGGCTGGTATGGGCGACTCCGTTCACTTCATGAAACGAGTCAGGGAGGTACGCCACCCGCGGCACTGGAGCGGTTGTTTCGGGGACGGAACTCGCGGGGTCAGCGGGGCGAGCGGAGTGAGTACAAGCGAGGGAAATGTCCGTGCTAGCTCCGCTACCCACGCCAACTCCGCTAACACCGCTGCTCTCCGTCAGAATTCGTGCTCACCCAGGGCCAGGCGAAGTTGGTTCGATTCGCTCCAGGCCAGGCGCAATCCGCCGGCCACCAGCCCCTGCCCCATGAGTTGCACCAGCGCAATCCCCGCGCTGATGAGGCGTGGCGCCGCCCCATGAGGCCAAAGCTCGCTCAGTGGCCTCACAACACCATTGGCGTCGGGATGGAAGACCCGGTTGTCCCAGGTGCGCGAGCCTTGCGGGAATTCGGGATAGTGGCGGATAACGTCGATCGTCGACTGAAGGATGCGGTGCTTCCAGGGCTCGGCGTATTGCGGGAGAAAGAGCACGTTGCTCCTCTTCCCCCGGCGCACGTCGTGCACAAACTCGGTGAAGCTGGAAGCGTTGGTCAGGTTGATGTTGGCATTGGGCTCCACGCCGTGACGGTCGCCGCCGGCGATCAGCAGCATGTTCCACTTTTCCGCCAAGCGCCGCACGGCGCGATTCTCATCCCAGTGGCGCAGTCCGTTCAACTCCAGCGCGTGAAGAAACGCGCCGTTCTTCTGCAGGAACTCGTTGACGAGGAACTGATGTTTTTCCTGGCCGATCAGATAGAGATCCCACAGGGGATGATTGAAGACCACGAGGACGTTCGGTTCGTCATGAAGGGCGACCAGAATCTCGGTCAGCCGCGCATCGCCGGGGTGGGCGGTAAATTCCTCGAGCGTGGCCATCCATTCTGCCGCGCGAGCGCTGGGCAGGTTGTGCACGCCGAGATGGAAGGACTGCGCGCCGGCGTAGGGCGCGCTCCACTCAACCGAAACCGGAATATGGCGCGCGCTGGGCACCGTCCGCAGAAGCATGGGTGCCTTGATGTTGTCGTGGTCGCTGATCGAGACCATCGCCGCAAGGTCGAGCTTTTCAATCTGTCGCGTCTCCAGATCGAAGGCCAGCTTGGGCGTCATCGGCGGCGTCCAGTAGCTGGCTGCGTAGTCAACTCGGATGCCGTGCATCTGCTCGGCGCGCCGTTCCAACCTGGACAACAGAGGGCGCATTACCGGGTACTGATTTCCAAAGTTGGCCAGGAAATCCAGAGTCTCGCGCGATTGGTTGGTGTGGCTGTGCAACGAAACACCGGTCCGAAAGCCTTTGGGGGCATCCGAGTCGCGCCAGAGATACGAGATGGTTGAACGAGGCATTTCCGCTCCTCGATGTTTCTGGATTTCCACAGTCAGTATCCGTTCTCTGCCGTGAATCTCCGGTTAAGAGCGTGCGAATTGCCATTCAATTGAGGCTGTGATGGAATCAAAGAAGTTACCAAAATACCGAAAAACATGGGGGAAAGCCCGGTGATTTCCGTAAGGATGACTCGTGCGACGGCTGCGAGCACGGTCTCCCGCTACTCCGGCTCTTTCGAATCAAGGGCATGTCGCGGTCCATACTGCCTCTTAGGTTAAAGGAATCCTGTGAATTTTCAGTGGAACGACGAATCGAAGAGAGCAATGAAGATCGAAGGCGCCGTTTCACGCGAATCTGCGCGCGGAAAGATGTGGAGCTTTTCTTCGCCGATCCTGGCCGACGTTTTGTCATTCCCGTGTCTTGGCAAGCTCGGGGCTAAGAAAATCGTCCATGTTCCATCCGGCCATCAGATCTTCGTCGTGCACCAGCTTTTTGTTCTCGGGATGCGCACCCGAAGCCGTGGCCGCTTCGCCTGCAAGGTAGTTCTTAGTCAGACCCTGCCGCAGCAGTTCGAAGGCTTGTTCGGGTGAATCGGCAAACTGGAACAGATCGAGATCCTTGGGAGAGATGGCGCCCGTATCCACCAACACCTCGAGGTTGAATACCTTCTTCCAGTATTCCGGTCCGTAGATGACCACCGTGATCTTCTTGGTCAGCTTCTGGGTCTGGGCGAGGGTGAGGATCTCGAACATTTCGTCGAGCGTGCCGAAGCCGCCGGGAAAAACCACCAGAGCCTTGGACAGGTAGGCGAACCAGAGCTTGCGCATAAAGAAGTAGTGGAACTCGAAGTTGAGCGAGGGCGTGATGTAGCGGTTCGGCCTCTGCTCGAAGGGCAGCAGGATGTTCATACCGATGGTCTTGCCGCCGGCCTCATACGCGCCGCGATTGGCCGCCTCCATGATTCCGGGACCGCCGCCCGAGGTGACGACAAAGCGGTGCTTGCGCGAAGGGATAGTCTTGGCCCATTGCGTAAGGAGTTGCGCGAGGCGCCGTGCATCTTCGTAGTAGCGCGCCATCTCCACTGCGGCTACAGCGCGCTTGCGCTGCAGCTCAGAGGCGCTTCCTGCTGCGATTTCCTTGGCCTTGGCGGGCTGCTCTTCGCTGGGAGCGGGTTGCGTGGAGCCGGTGTTTTCCAGGAGCTCCAGGTCATGATCGGCTTCTTCGCGCCCGCGAAAACGCGCGGAGCCAAAGAAGACAACCGTGTCCTGAATCTGTTCGCGGCGGAAGCGCGCCAGCGGCTCGAGAAACTCCGACACAATCCGGATGAGGCGTCCGTCGGCGCTGTTCAGGAATCCCGAATTCTCGTAAGCGAGCGGCGCGCGCTCGAGCGGTGGCGGTGCTCCGTTGCCGGGAATCACGGCGCGGGGAGACGCTTCAGAAGCTGCGCTTTTGGGAACTCCACCAGAACTCTTCAGATTCTCCACTTTCTCGACTTTCTGATCCCTGTTCGCTGATCCCTGTTCGCTGTCTTTCATATCTCAACCATCCCGATGACGAATGGCGTCTTGAAACGCAATCCAGAGATTCAAAAGACCGAGCCCCGAGACGATGCCGCGCACAGCGCCGTTGGCGGCAAAATCTGCGAGCGCGGGAAAATGCAGAAACAGCGGATTCTGGTCCCAGAAGGTGTGCGACCATGGCGCGTAGCAGATGGCTAATCCGATGTACATGCGCAGCATGACGCGCAAAAACAATTCCACGCGCTCAAGCCAGCGGGGAATCCGGTGCGGCGTGAGCGCGGCGGCTTGCGGCGCGGGCGCGGAGCCGGATGCAGGATCCAACGCCGGCCCAGGCAGTGGAGCCGGGCTCACTGTGAGCGTTGACGATGACGATTCCGGCTGCTGCTGCATTCGTTTGCTTCTGTCCGCCGTCCCCGATGTCTTTGTATCGCAATTACTTTCGCGCATCGCCGGCCATTGGCGCCGGACGCGGCGAGCCCAGCCCGGCACAGGGACACCGTATTGCAACGGTATCACAGTGAACACCGAGCCGCAGAGGCGGAACTCGCTGTCAGGACAGCGGCCGCGCCCGCGAACTCTTCCGCATCGGTTGTGCGCGCAGAGTCAAAGCCGGTCAAAGCCGAAGGTAGACCCCAATCATCGGCTCCGCTGTGTGGGCAAAGGCGCCGGTTGAGCCAAAGGCTTTGGTAATATCGGGAGCCTTGTAAACGTTGCCGCGGAACTGGAAGCGCAAACCGAGGTGTGGCAACAGACCCCAATCCAGCCCGGCGCCATACACGTAGACCACTGTGTTGGAGCTCGAGCTGTTGCTTTGGCCGCTCGTGGGTTCGTTCAGCAACAGACCCACGCCCGCAAGCGCGAAGGGCCTCAGATTCGCCGCCTTGACAGAGATCAGCCAGTCGCCCGTGATCTCATGTGCATTGGCCGAGACCGCGGCGGACGTGGAACCGCATCCGGAGCTTGGGCACGGCGGGTACGGCACTGGATAGAGGGAGTACGCCTGGTTGGCGCGGTTGAACGCGTAGGTGGCTTCATAGCCGACGAGCGGGTTGCTGATATGGCGCAGCTCGAACAGTCCACCTGGGGAGTTCGATGGGCTCTGGTGGACGCCGTTGCCATTCGTCGCGACGCTAAACGAGCCGTAGAGGCTTGCAGCGACGTCCGTCTGCGCATAGGCGGCTGTGCCGCTCAACGCGGCTACCCCAAGCAGGATGAAACCGAACATGAACCATTTTTTCGTATGCATGATTGCCTCCGGAATTCATGATGTGCGAGTCGCGTGCCGTGCTTTCCGCACTTCGCTGCTCACATTCGATTGGATGCGGAAATTTGGCGCAGGTGAGCATTTGGCGAAGAACGACGAGCTGCGGCCCAAGGGCAAGCTCCGCCCCTATCCTCGGGAGAACCCGATGGATGTGAACCGGAGCTTTGACAAATCGCGGCTGCGAAACTGTTCTAGAACCGGTAAAACACACCGGCCATGGGTTCGTAGATTTGGGTGTATTTGGTCGTCGAATTGAAGATATCCGAAAGATTCGGCGCTTTACTCATGTTGCCGCGAACTTGCAGGCGCAATCCTAAGTGCCGGACAAACATCCAGTCCACCCCGCCGCCATAGATGAAGTCCGGCCTCATCACGGTGTTCACTGAATATGGGCTCGATCCCGGAACGGTGACAATAAATCCGGCGCCTCCCAAAACAAACGGCCTCAGGTTTCCGATCTTCTTTGACACCACCCAGGTCGCGCCGAATTGCGTCGCCTTGCCCGAAACCTTCAGCGGTTGGCAAGTGGGTGGCGATCCGGTGGGTCCGGTGGGAAAGCAGGATGGCGGAGTGGCGTTGGAGTTGATATAAGACTGATTCGCCGGGTTAAATGTGACCTCGAACTCGTATCCAACAAGTGGATTCACGATATGACGCAATTCAAAAAGCCCGCCTTCGGAGTCTGTTGGCGTCTGCTTGGTGCTGGAGCCGCTGCTGCTGCTGGTGAAGGTCCTGAAGCCACTCAACGCTACATCGGTCTGCGCTTGGGCCGTTGCGCCGCACAGTGCAGCCGCCGCGACCACCACGAACACGCCTTGCATCCAAATCTTCATTCGAATCACAGCCTCCTGGGTTGATTGCCTTCTGTGGTATTGCATACTGGGAATCCGCCCTCTGCTATCTTCAACGCATTTGCACGCCGAGACAAGCCGAAGGGATAAATCGCAACGCGAATCCGACGCCGGTCGAACCAGATACGGGATCAATTCGCTCACGAAACTGCGGGAAGGCCCGCAAGCGCCATGGCAATTTCCTCCTCCGGATAGTCGTAGTTCTCCAGTTTACCGGCCTGATAGTCGATGTAGGACTGCATATCGAAGTGGCCATGCCCACTCAGGTTGAAGAGAATGGTGCGCGGCTTGCCTTCGGCTTTGGCATCGAGAGCCTGGCGAATGGCTTCAGCGATGGCGTGGTTGGCCTCGGGCGCGGGCACGATGCCCTCCGCCTGGGCAAATTGAATGCCGGCAGCGAATGCGTCCAACTGCTGCACGGTTGTGGCCTCGGCCAGGCCGAGATCCATGACATGGGAGACCAGCGGCGCCATGCCGTGATAGCGCAGGCCGCCTGCGTGAATCCCTGGAGGCACGAATGTGCTGCCGAGCGTGTGCATCTTGACCAGCGGCGTCAGATGGCCAGTGTCGCCGAAGTCGTAAGTGAAGCGGCCCTTGGTGAGGCTCGGGCACGCGGCAGGCTCGACCGCCACAACGCGAGCGTGGCACTTTCCCTTGAGCTTGCGCCCCAGATAGGGCATCACCAGGCCGGAGAAGTTCGATCCGCCACCGGTGCAGCCGATGATGACATCGGGGTCGTCACCGGCTAGCGACATTTGCTCGATGGCTTCCTGGCCGATGACGGTCTGATGGAGCAGCACGTGATTCAACACGCTGCCCAGCGCATACTTGGTGTGCGGATCCTTGGCGGCGACTTCGACAGCCTCGGAGATGGCAATGCCGAGGGAGCCGTTGGAGTGCGGATGCTGGGCGAGAATCGCGCGGCCTGACTCCGTCTCAGTACTGGGACTGGCGGTGACCGAGGCTCCGAAGGCTTCCATGAGCGCGCGGCGGTAAGGTTTCTGGTCGTAGCTGACGCGCACCATGAAGACCTTGCAATCGAGGCCGAGAAAGGCGCAGGCCATAGCCAGCGCGGAGCCCCACTGGCCAGCGCCGGTCTCAGTAGCGAGGTGCTTCACGCCTTCCTGCTTGTTGTAATACGCCTGCGCAACAGCGGTATTGAGCTTGTGCGATCCGGCGGGGCTTGCGCCTTCGTATTTGTAGTAGATTCGCGCCGGCGTATCGAGCGCCTTCTCAAGCCGGCGCGCGCGCATCAACGGCGTAGGGCGCCATTGCGCATAGATCTGCCGCACCTCTTCGGGAATCTCGATCTCGTGCTCGGTGCTGACCTCCTGAAGGATCAGGCCCATGGGAAACAGCGGAGCGAGATCGGCCGGACCGATCGGCTTCAGCGTGCCTGGATGCAAGGGGGGCGCCAGGGGCTTGGGCAATTCGGGAACGATGTTGTACCAGGCTTGCGGAATGTGGCTTTGCGGCAGGTTGTACTGAATGGTCTCCATGCGCAACATTCTACAGGGACGCGGCGATTCGAAGGCGTGCTATGCCACACGGGATGTCAGCGTTGGCTCAGTTCTCCTGCTGCGACTCTGCGGTTGAACTCAGCCGACTTGTTCCGCGGCACGCTCAGCGATTGCCAGTGGTCGCACGCAAAGTGCTTCGCCAGCAGAACAATCTGCCCCACGTGATGTGGGTAATGCGCCAGTTGACGATTGATCGCCTGCATCACGGAGTGCGTTTCGCCGCGGATGGTCACTGTGCGCCCAAGGTCGGTGTCCGTTAGCGGCTCGAGAGCCGTGAAGAGCCGGTTCCATCCGTCCTCCCATGCCGCAAGTAGATCCTTGCGCGTGGCAGGCGGATCGACGAATTCGCCGTCGCGGTCGCGGGTTGGCTTCTCGCCGTCGGTGGTGAGAAAGTCGGTCCAGCGGGAGCGCATGTTGCCCGCCATATGTTTCACGATGACCGCGATGGAGTTGCCTTCCCGGTCGAGGACGGCGAAGAGTTGCTCATCGGCGACCTGCTCCATGGCGCGCTCGGCCAGCCGCTTGTAGTAGCGGAAGAGCGAGACAGCGTCTTTGATGTACGAGGTTGTGAATTCGAGCGCCATGGGGACAGTCTATTCGGATGGACCTCGCAGCAGGCAGAATTGCCGCGGTCCGGGCTTATGGCCACGGTTACGGCTCATCGTTGTAGATATGCACTTCGATCTGGCCGCCTTCCACCTGCCGGGCGCGAAACATCCCGGGCGTGTTGAAGCTCCAGGCAAGCTGTCCGTCGGGTGCGATGGCGATGACGCCGCCGTCACCGTGGATGGGGCCGAGTCGCTTGTGGATGATTTCGTCGGCAGCCTGCTGCAAGGCGAGCCCCTTGTATTGAACCAGCGCGCAGATCTCGCGGGCCACGGTGTACCGGATGAAGTACTCGCCGACTCCGGTGCCGGAGACAGCGCAGGATTGATTCGAGGCGTATGTGCCGGCGCCGATGAGAGGCGAGTCGCCTACGCGTCCCGGCATCTTGGCCTGTAAGCCGCCTGTGGAAGTGCCGGCGGCGATGTTACCTTGCCGATCGAGCGCCACTACTCCCACGGTGCCGTAGAGATGCGTGTCAGCCGGTTCCTGAAGCTGGGCCGTCGGAACGGGCTGGCCCGTCGGCGGCGCACCAGCCGGACGAGGCGGAATGGGCTTGCCCTCCTTTTGTAGCTGCTTGACCAACGACTGCCAGCGACTTTCCGTGAAGAAGTAGGCGGGGCCTGCTTGTTCCATGCCGGCTTGCAGGGAAAAAGCATCGGCGCCGGGACCGACGAGGAACACGTAAGGCGTCTTTTCCATCACCGCGCGTGCCAGGCTGATGGGATTGCGAGTGCGGGTCACGTCGGCCACAGCGCCTGCACGAAGGGTTGCGCCATCCATGATCGCTGAGTCCATCTCGTTCGTGCCGTCGGCAGCAAAGACCGCCCCGCGTCCGGCGTTGAAGAGCGGATCGTCTTCCAAAACGCGGATGGCGGCTTCGACGGCGTCGAGCGACGAGCCTCCGCGATCAAGTACTGCTGCGCCTGCCTGCACAGCATTGGCGAGCGAGGCGCGATAGGCCTTGTCACCGTCGGGACCGAGCTTTGCGCGGTCGATGTCGCCCGCGCCGCCATGGACAACGATGGCCCAATGCCGGACCTGAGGTTGCTGCGCCATAGCCGATGCTCCAGTCATGACGGCCCACGCGACGATCGAACAGATAAGCTTTGTCATTTTCGCTTGCACGCGTCGATTCTCCACCGCCTCTCATGGTACAGCCGATCCGCTGAGTCTGCGCCGGCCAACGCCAGTGCGCTTCACTCCAGAGCCAATCAGTTGAGCGCCCTCCTAGATGTTTGAATTGGAGCCCGAGGCATTGGACTCGAAATCGGAGGGCGACACGTGCTTCATCCATTCTCTCGTTCCCGCGTACCGGCAGGATTCAGATGCAACCTTCGCCGCCTCTGCCAGAGACTCGATGAATCCGCGCCCGGTGGACGCGAAATAGCAATAGGCGCCGTGAAAGACGTCTCCAGCGCCCATGGTGTCGACCACTTCAACCTGAGGGACGGTCAAGGTTCCGGAGGATTGGCCTGAGACGAACTCGACCGGTTCAGCTCCGTTTGTGATGGCGATATTCGCGACTCCGCAGTTCTTCAGGAATTGAACCACTTCATTTCTCGACGCACAGCCCGGAGGCAGAAAATTGTCGGAACAGATGGCGGTTTGGACACATTTGAGAAGTTCCTCCGTCCCGTCCTTCCAGCTCCCCCCATCGAGCGCGACCGGCGTTTTTCGGGCGCGCGCCGCTGCGGCCCATGCCTGGCATGCCTGCATGTAATGGCCATCGACCAGGACGATGCGCGCCTGCTCGCAGAGACTCTGGTCCACCTCCGCGGGGCGCGTGGTGACGCGCGTTGCGTTGGCCGAGACCACGCTGCGCTTGCCGTGGCTGTCGACGGAAACCGACGAGAGAACGGGAACTCCTTCAAATTGGGGATTCAGATCGACGAGTTGAACCGAGTATTTTTCGAGTTCCTCTCGGATGACGTTAGCCACGGCATTGCGCCCTACTGCCGTAACAAGCGCCGCTTTACCTCCCAGGTGAGCGAAGGCGACCGTTGCATTCGTTGCAGGACCGCCCACGAAGACGTTCTGACTGTGCGCCTCGACTTTTGTGTTTCCCGAGGGAAACTCGTCCACGCCGTAGACGAGGTCAATAGTCGAGAGTCCGATAAAGATGCCACGTGTCATCGGTGATCCGCTCCACTGGAATTCTGCTTGCCGTCATTACTAGTTTGCCCTGTCGATCACCAGGGGTGCCGCTTTCGAACGTCGTTTCGCTCTGCGCGTTCCGCCCTTGGCGAGGACAGGCCGGGCAGTGGAGAATGCTTAGGTTCCTCAAATTGATTTACGGGTTGCGCTCTGATCGGCGCCAAGACGCTTCGCCAGCCGCGCAAATCCCGACAAGGAAGGTTTGATGCATTCTATCTGGTTTGGGGAGTTCATGGGCACGCTGGTTCTGGTGCTTCTGGGCGACGGCGTGTGCGCCGGTGTAACGCTTCGCAAATCGTATGCGGCGGATGCGGGCTGGATGGTGATCACCACGGGCTGGGCGTTGGGCGTGCTGTGCGGGGTAATGGTGGCGCAGGCGTTCGGCAGTTCCAACGCAAACCTGAACCCCGCCATCACGCTTGCCGGCGCAGTCGTCACTGGAGACTATGCGCAACTCCCCGTCTATTGGTCAGCCCAACTGCTGGGAGCGATGTGCGGTGCTGCACTGGTTGCTCTTCATTACGCACCGCACTGGCGCCTGACGCCTGATCCTGCGGCCAAGCTGGGTGTCTTCTGCACCAATGCGGCGGTACGCAGCCCGCTGGCCAACATCTTCAGCGAGATGCTGGGCACAGTGGTGCTGGTCGTGGTGGCGGCTGCCATCTTCTCGCACGGCGTGGCGATGAACGGGCCGGCGGCTGGATTGGGACCGTGGTTGGTCGGCAGCCTGGTATGGGGCATCGGGCTTTCGCTGGGCGGCACGACTGGATATGCGATTAACCCGGCGCGCGATCTGGGACCGCGCATCATTCACGCGCTGCTGCCGATTCCCGGTAAAGGCGGATCGAACTGGCGCTACGCCCCGATTCCAATTGTTGGCGACCTTGCCGGTGGGGCGCTCGCCGGTTTGCTGCTGCACTACGCGCACTTGTGAAGCGCAGGGAAGAAGCGGGTTCGTACTATCTCGCCCTTTCCGCAAGAGCACGGAACAGGTGGGACACAAGGAGTCGCAGGCGAGTATCGAGATTTGTCCCGCCTTTTCCACAAGGGACTCGAGGGGGCGGACGCCAGGCAGCCGATTCACTGCGCATCGAAACGAAATCACTCCAGGCAGGACGCGACGACGGCCAGCGCGGCGATTGCTGCGGTTTCAGCGCGCACGATGCGTGGGCCGAGCGACACGGCGCGCCAGCCGTTGGCGTCGAAGAGCGCTTCCTCCGCGGGAGACCATCCGCCTTCAGGACCGATTGCGATTTCGAGCGCGGGCATTTCCGCACGCGCTGCGTCGATGGCTTCTTCGACCGAATAACGCAGGGTGGTTGTGCGCTCCTGCTCGGCGAGCACGATCCGTGTGGACGCGGATGGGGCGCGTACGCGCGTGGCCAGAGCAACAGGGTCGTGGATGAGCGGCACGTCGGAGCGGCGCGCCTGTTGAGAAGCTTCATGCGCAATGCGGCGCCAGCGTTCGGCGCGTTTTTCCGCAGCCTGGGCCAGGTGCTTCTCCGTTCTTTGCGCGACGATCGGCGCAATCGCGGCGACGCCGAGCTCGGTGGCCTTCTCAATCGCCCACTCCATGCGATCGAACTTGTAGATGGCGAGCGCCAAAGTAACGGGCATTGCAGGGTCGGCACGGAGCTCCACGGCAAGGTTGAAGCGAACCTCGCTCTTTTCCCCGGCTAGCGTGACCGCAGCCACCTGGGCATGAAAGACGCGGCCGCCAGCCACGACATCCGCCTCCATGCCGGGCTGTGCGCGGAGGACGCGCGCCAGGTGTTCGGCTTGCGTGCCGGCGATGGTGGCAGTCGCTTCGTCCCAATGCTCGGCTATCCAGCGTCGGCGGGTCATCGTTCTCTTGCAGTCACTCTCTTCATTTAGAGTCTAATGCGTCTCGCGAGTCCATGCGCTGAACTTATGCATGGATTGAGGATCATTAATCATCGCGTCCTGCGCGGGCTTCAGCCACTTTACATGGTCCAACGTCGTCCGTTTGATGCGCGCTTGCTTTTACGGCAAAAACACTAAGGGGAACGCTTTTGAGCGTCCCCCTAGGGTGTTGCCTTACGGTTTGTTCGATCCGCTACTTTTTCTTCGCGGTCTTCTTTGCGGCCTTCTTTGCCGCCTTCTTCGCTGGTTTCTTGGCTGCTTTCTTGGTTGCCATTTGCCTATTCTCCCTTTTCGATGGGTTGCATCGATTCTGCAATTTAAAAACTGCAGATGAAAAATGTATAGATTCATGCGACATCGATGTCAAGAAAAAAACGACGTGAGAGTGAAAAAAAGATCAACATCGTTCCGGCGGCGAATCGACCGCCGAAGCAAATTCTGAGTCGAAATTCGAAACGCAGATCGAAAACTGCGCGCAATCGAATCGCAACCGATGAACGCGCGAGCATCAATTCCCGCAGGCGGCGGCCGCTCGCTCCTTCACCAATTGCCCGAGTGTTCCCGCGTCGCGACGCTGAATCAGGTCGCCGAGATATGGCCGGCGATCCTTGGGATTCGTCTTGAGCAACACCTCGTAAACACGCAGCGCGCCCTCGACGCCGGCCTGGCATTCAGCGATGCGATCATCCTGGCGGTCGGGATTCTGGATGAGAAATGCCCATATGGGCGAAGGTTTCCGCGATGAAGGCCAAGCTCACGTCCCGCTTCCCGTTCCCTGTTTCCCGCTTTACTCCATGAACTCGTGGACGAACTTGTTCTGGCTGTGGAGAAGCTCGTCGAGTGAGCCGTCGAAGATGAGCCGGCCTTCCTCGAGCATGAGGAAAGTGGTATTGGCGTTCGTCACTTTCGCGGGAAGCGGAACCATGCGATCCTGTTCCGGATCGAAGCGGTGATTGCAGAGAACGAATGCATCCTGCAGGCGGTGCGTGACCATCAAAGCGGGAGTTGCGTTGACGTCGCGTTGCTTGACGATGAGTTCGATGATGGTGGCGGAGGTCACGGGATCGAGGCCGCCGGTCGGCGAGTCATAGAGTATCAGTTCAGGCCGGTTGATGAGAGCGCGAGCGATGGCCACGCGACGCTTCATGCCTCCCGAGAGGCTTGCGGGATACAGATCGAAGGTTTCCTCCAGACCGACAAAGCTAAGCGCCTCGCGGACGCGATTGTCGATCTCTTCATCGGGAACGCGCTCCTGGATCAGTTGGTAGGCGACGTTGTCGCGCACGGTGAGTGAATCAAAAAGCGCGCTCTCCTGAAAGACCATTCCCGCACGGGAGCGCAAGGGAAAGAGCTTCTGCTCGGGCATGCGAGAGATATCTTCGCCGAAGAGCAGGACACTTCCTTTCTGCGGGCGAAGCAGGCCGAGGATCAGTTTGAGCAGCACGCTTTTGCCCACGCCGGCAGGCCCGAGCAGAATGCGCGTCTCCGCGGCCGCCACGGAAAAGGTGATGTCCTGGAGAACCGGCGGACCATCGAACGCTACGGACACGTCGCGCACGGCGACGACAGGGCCGGCGGCCTGCCCGGGACCCGGAGATTGAGGCGCAGCGGCGGAAGCGTGGTTCATGTGGGGAAGATGGAGAGCAGTATGTGAGTGATGACGAAGTCGACGGCGATGATGAGAACCGAGGAGTTGACCACGGCCAGAATCGTGGAGCGGCCCACGCCCTCCGTGCCTCCGGTGGTCCTCATGCCGTAGAAGCAGCCGGTGGAACTGAGAATATAGCCGAAGAAGAGGGGTTTCACCAAGCCCTGGATAATGTCGGGATAGTGAAGGTGCTCGTAGGCCATGTGAAAGTATTGCGTGCCGTTCTGATGGTTCAGGAAGACCGTGACAGCGGCGCCGCCCATGATGCCGAACGCGTCGGCCACAATAACCAGAAAGAGAAGCATGATGATGCTGGCGAAGATTCGCGGGGTGACCAACTTGCGCATTGGGTCGACGCCCAGTGCCCGCATGGCGTCGATCTGCTCGGTCACCACCATGGAGCCAAGCTCGCTGGCCATGGATGATGCGTTGCGCCCGGCAACCATGATGCCGGTCAGCACTGGGCCGAGTTCGCGGATCATGGTCAGGCTGACGAATTGGCCCGTGACAACCGCGGCGCCGAACTCCGAAAGGGTGGCTGCGGACTGGAGCGCAAGCACGCCTCCGGTAAAGAAACCAGAGAGGAATACGATGGGCAGCGAACCAAAGCCGATGATGTCGGATTGAATGAGGAAGTCCGTCCAGTAGATGGGAGGGCGGAAAAGATTGAGCAGCGCCCGGCTCGCGAACAGGGTATACTCCTGGACGGTGAGCACGATTTGTTTGGCGGTACGGTCGATCGCGGATATCGCCATGGGTGCCGGTCTACGGAACGGCAGATTTGAGCCGCTTCCGTGGACAGGATAGCGCATGGAACAGGTCCGGATGAAAAGCCAAGGGACCTGCAACGCTCCCCAAAAGACTTGACTCGGCGGGACGACGCCCACTGTCACGCGAAATATCTCGCGAGGAAAGCGCCAATGAATGATTCCCTGGCAACACTCGTCTGCACCTGTGCGAATCAGAAATCCGTGGTGCTCTAAGACGAATTGGCGCGCATAAGTGGCTTTTCCTCGACGTCGGGCAATATGGCAGGTTCCCGTCGGCGCCAGAGAGACAGTGAACCTGCCCCAGACTGCATCCAACCGTTTATCGGGAGGGTACCATGCATCTGTTTCGCGTGCGGCTGATCCTTGCTCTCATCGCAAGCGTCACACTGGTGTCGGTTGCCTTCACGTATTTTGACGTGCTGGCCCACCGGCATACCTTGCGCGAGGATCTGGAGCGCCGGACAAAGCGGATGGGCATGAGCATTGAACCGGACGTGCGTAGCGCTCTCGCGACAGGCGATCCTTCTGCTCTTCCCGGTTTGACGGAACTCTTGAAGACCGGAACGGGCGCACTCGGACTGGCAATATACGACGCACACGGGAATCTTCTGGCTGGAAACGGTCCACCGGACGTGATGGGAGCTCTGGCGGCCGGCGTGGTCGAGAAATCGTTGCAGCGGGGAGTCGAGGTCGGCGCGTTTGGGCACGCAGGTCAATGGCAGTGGCTGGAAGAGGCTATTCCTGTTCACAACGGAAATCAGTTGCAAGGAGCCATTGCGCTTGTCGTGGATGCCGGCTACATCCGGTCTGAAGGAATCGATCTGTGGCGGCGAAGCTTCTGGCGGATCGGGGCACTTGTGATCCTGATCGTTGCCATCACGATCGGGATGGTGCGCTGGTTCCTCCTCCGCCCCATGAGCCGGGTCGCGGAGCGCCTGCGGCGGCTGCGCATCGGCCATGCGGAGAAATCCACGGAGTCGGGGGTTCGGGAACTCGGCCTCTTTAAGCCCCTGGCGCGCGAGGTGGAGACCATGGCTGAAAGCCTGAAAGCAGCCCGGGCCTCGGCGGCTGCCGAGGCCCGCCTGCGCGAGGCAGGCGAGCACTTATGGACTGCCGAGCGATTAGCTGTTCACATTCGCAATCGGGCCGGTTCAAGCCGTATCTTCGTCGTTTCAAATCGCGAGCCGTATATGCACGTCCGGCAAGGCCGCGAGACAGTTTGTGTGGTGCCTCCGAGCGGATTGGTGACAGCGCTTGAGCCGGTCCTGCGCGCGTGTGACGGTGTTTGGGTGGCCAGCGGCAGCGGCGATGCCGACTCCTCGACAGTGGACGAATTCGACCGGCTCCGCGTGCCTCCAGATGAACCGCGCTACACCCTGCGCCGGGTATGGCTTTCAAAGGAAGAGGAGGCGAAATACTACGATGGCTTCGCCAATGAGGGGCTGTGGCCGCTCTGCCATATTGCGCACACGCGGCCCATCTTTCGTGCTGCCGACTGGGAGTGCTACCAGCTCATAAACCAGAGGTTTGCCGACACGCTTCTGGAAGAGATGCAGGATAGCGTGGAGCCTGTGGTCTTTGCGCAGGATTACCACCTGGCTTTGCTGCCGCGCCTGGTGAAGAAGGCGAGGCCGGATGCACGCGTGGCAATCTTCTGGCATATTCCCTGGCCCAACCCGGAAGCATTCGGGATTTGCCCCTGGCAGGCCGAGCTGCTGGATGGCCTTCTCGGCGCGGACCTGATCGGATTCCACATTCCGCTTCACTGCCATAATTTTCTTGCCACGGTGGATCGTGTCCTGGAGGCGCGCACCGACCGCGATCACCTGTCAGTGCTTCGTCATGGGCACACCAGCGTGATCCGTCCGTACCCGGTAAGCGTGGAGTTTGATGGAACCATGCGGCCTGCAGCGAATTGGGACCGGGTGACCAATGACGAGGAACGAACGGCGGCGCGGCAACAATTGTTGGGCGAGTTCGGCGTGCGAGCCGAGTCCCTGGCGCTGGGCGTAGACCGGATGGACTACACCAAGGGAATCGTGGAACGGCTTGAGGCTGTCGAGCAACTGCTCGAAGATCACCCCTGGCACCGGGAGCGGCTGACTATGGTGCAGATCGCCGCGCCCAGCCGGACAAGCATCCCCAGCTACGTTGAGCTGCGCCGCCGCGTCGAGGAAACAGTGGAGCGCATTAATTCCTGCTATCAGACCGTGCATTGGAGGCCCATCGTTCTCATCGAGCGCCAATGCACCCACGAAGAAGTGCGGCACTGGTACCGCGCCGCAGATGTGTGCTTGGTGACTTCCCTGCACGACGGAATGAACCTGGTGGCCAAGGAGTTCGTTGCCGCGCGCGACGACGAGGACGGCGTACTCGTGCTGAGCAAGTTCACCGGCGCGGCAGTGGAACTGCGCGATGCTTTGTTGGTGAACCCTTACCATATTGTCGGTGTGGCCGAGGCCATCCACAGCGGTTTGGAAATGAGCTTCGAGGAGCGGCGTGAGCGCATGCAAAGAATGCGGCGCCAGGTCATGGAATACAACATATATTTGTGGGCGGCCAAGGTGCTGGGTGACCTGCGCGAACTGCGCCTGGAATCCACCGAAAGTGGGGAGCTGAACCGTGTTGCGCCGTCGAGCGTCCGGACCGCGGAGATCGCGGCGGAAAAGCTGGCATGAAAGCGAGCTTCGATTGACGAGCGAGGCATCAGAGAAACTGGATCAGTTCTTTCAGGCCTTCACTGGCGCCGCTCGCCCTATATTGTTTGTGGATTATGACGGGACACTCGCGCCGTTCCGGGTGGACCGCTTTAAGGCGCGCCCGTGGGCCGGAGTACAAGAGCTGCTGACCCGCATCCAAAACCAGGGCCGAACGCGCGTGGTCATCGTCACCGGGAGGCCGGCGGCAGAGATTGCGCCTCTGCTGCGCGTGCAGCCTGCGCCGGAGGTTTGGGGGTTGCACGGCGCGGAACGGCTACACGCCGACGGTCGGCGCGAACTGGAGAAGATACCTCCCGAAACTCGCGCCAAACTCGATGCGGTGCGCGAGCAGCTTCGTGGCGACTCGCTCGGCGGGCTGATTGAGGAGAAGCCGAACGCAACTGCGATGCACTGGCGGGGCGCCCCATCCGGCAGGGCCAAGGCAATCGAGAAACGAACGCGCGCGCTCTTCGAGCCTTTCGCGCAAATGGACGGCTTGACCTTGCTCGAATTCGAAGCTGGCCTCGAACTTCGCGCAGGCCGCGACAAAGGCGAAGCGGTCAGGATGCTTCTTGAAGAGACAGGCGGCTGGAAGTCGCATCCCACTGCGTTTCTAGGCGACGACTTGACCGACGAAGCGGCCTTTCGCGCGATCAAGGGACGAGGTCTCGGCGCGCTGGTCAAACGCCAACGCCGCTCGACGATCGCCGACGTCTGGTTGCGCCCGCCGGGGGAGTTGAAGGATTTCCTCGAGCGGTGGTTGCGAGCTTGCTGCGCCCTTGATTGGGATCGGATCTCGGCCTGAAGTCCGGCTTCACCATTCGTATTTGCGAATCGCGTTCCCGGCGCACGGTGTTTTGCCGGCCGCTTATGAAAACGCAGGGCCTTTTCCGCGAGCGCGGCTGGCGTCTTCCTTCGACCTCAAGGGCGAGAGGATCGCTGGAATCGGCCGTTCATTCCGCGCTCTCGCGCATTTACAATCGAATCTATATGATCCGCTTTTCGACTGCCGGCGAATCCCACGGCGAGGCCCTCATTGCGCTCGTCTCCGGGATGCCTGCCGGCGTGCCCGTCGATCTCGATTTTGTGAACCGCGAGCTTTGGCGGCGACAGCAGGGCTATGGCCGCGGTGGCCGCATGAAGATCGAGACTGATCAGGCTCACTTGCTTTCTGGCGTGCGCCATGGCAAGACGATCGGCTCTCCCATCGCGATCCAGTTGGTCAATCGAGACTGGAAGAACTGGCAGGAGAAGCTGCCTGTCGAAGCAGGCGATCCCGCGAAGCATCGCGCCGTGACGTCGCCGCGGCCCGGCCACGCCGACCTGGCCGGGGCGCTGAAATTCAACTTCCCCGATGCCCGCTACGTGCTGGAGCGTGCTTCGGCGCGCGAGTCCGCCGCCCGCGTTGCCGCTGGGGCCTTCGCCAAGCTGCTCCTGCGCAATCTGGGCATCGAAGTCGCGAGCCACGTGATTCGCGTAGGTCGCGTCGAGCTTGATCGCGACGCGACGTGGGAAGAGATCGCCGCTGTTGCCGGCAAAGAGGAGGTCGTTCTTGCCTGCGTTGACCCTGATGTGGAAGCCCGCATGAAGGAGGAAGTGGAGGAGGCGACGCGCGCCGGCGACACCGTAAACGGCGTCTTTGAAGTTGTGGCGCACGATGTTCCCGCCGGCCTTGGCTCCTACGCAAATTGGGACGAACGGCTCGACGGCCAACTTGCCTGGGCCGTGATGAGCCTGCAGGCTGTGAAAGCCGTTGAGATCGGTCGTGGCGTGGCGGCTGCGGCATCGTTCGGATCCCGTGTGCACGATCCTATTCACTACGCAGCCGAGAATCCACCGGGCCGGCCCACGCGCTTCACACGCCCGCGCAACAATGCGGGAGGCATCGAGGGCGGCGTTTCCAACGGCGAGGACATCGTTGTCCGCGGCTACCTGAAGCCCATCTCCACGCTGCGCCAGCCGCTCGAATCGGTGCGCTTCGATACACGCGAGCCCACCAGCGCAAGTTACGAACGAAGCGACATTTGCGTGGTTCCGGCCGCAGGCATGGCCGCCGAGGCCATGGTGGCCCTGGTTTTGGCCAACCTGGCCCGCGAAAAATTCGGCGGTGACTCGTTGCTGGAATTGAAACGGAACTTCTTGGGTTACATTGAACAGATACGGAGCTATTAGCGGCGGCGATGATTCTTAAAATTGTGAAATATCCCGACCCCGTATTGGAGAAGCCCGGCGAACCGGTCACCGAGTTCAATGCCGAGTTGCGCAAGCTGGCGGCCGATATGTTCGAGACCACTTATGCCTCGCAGGGTGTCGGGTTGGCCGCGCCGCAGGTGGGCGTATCGAAGCGCCTCACGGTCGTCGATCTGAGCATGGGCAAGGATCCCGCGCAGAAGTTGGTCCTCATCAACCCCGAGATCATCCTCAGCGAGGGCAAGCAGTACGAGGAGGAGGGCTGCCTTAGCTTTCCCGACATTCGCGAGAAGGTGGCGCGCGCGGCCAGGGTCCGCATTCGCGCTCAGGACGAACGTGGCAAGTGGTTCGAGATGGACGGCGAAGAGTTGCTCGCGCGCTGTTTTCAGCATGAGATCGACCACGTCGACGGCATCGTGTTTATCTTCCGCATGAGCGCGCTGAAGCGCAGCCTGAATCTGCGCAAGATTCGTAAAATGCAGAGCGAGGGTTCGTGGTAAGGTTGCCATGACCAACGCTGGGAACGGCCTCAAGCTCGTCTTTTGCGGTACCCCGCAGTTCGCCGTCCCCACGCTGGAGGCGCTGCTCGCCGCGGGACACGAAGTGGCGCTCGTGGTCTCGCAGCCCGACCGTCTAGCGGGCCGGGATCATCAACTCACAGCTTCAGCCATCAAACAGGCTGCACTGGCCGCCACACTGGCCGTCACGCAGCCAGAAAAGATCCGGAGCAACGCTGAGTTTCGCTCGCAACTTGAGTCCATTGCACCCGACGCTATCGTGGTCGTGGCTTATGGCCGCATCGTTCCGCCATGGATGCTGGCGCTGCCCCGGCTCGGCTGCATCAATCTGCACGCCTCGTTGCTGCCCAAATATCGTGGAGCGGCGCCCATCCAGTGGGCAATCGCCTTGGGCGACGCCTATACCGGCAATACGACCATGCTTTTGGAGGAAGGGCTCGATACGGGACCCATTCTTCTTCAGCAGACCATCGAAATCGGCCCGGAGCAAACTGCCGCGGATCTTTTTCCCGTGCTGGCGCGCGCCGGAGCGCCGCTGGTCGTGGAAACTCTGGCCGGCTTGGCGAATGGCACGATCCATCCACAGCCGCAGAATCACGAGTCAGCAACTTTTGCGCCACTGCTCGACCGCGAAGACGGCCGGATCGACTTTGCCGCGCGCACAGCGCATGAGATATACAACCGCTGGCGTGGTTTTCAGCCGTGGCCTGGCGCGTTCACGGTTCTCAGCGGGAAAAAACTGATCGTGCACCGCATGGCGATTGCCAAAGGGAGTTATGCCGAAGCGTTAGGCTTCGCTGAGCCGGGCTGGATCCTGGTGGAAAACCGTCGCCTTCTGGCCGCATGCGCCGCCAATACCTGGCTTGAGTTCCTCGAACTTCAGGTCGAAGGCAAAAAGCGTCTGACCGCAGACGAGTTTCTGCGCGGAAATCCGCTGCCCGCGGACGCGCGTCTGGGTTGAGCGCCATGGCTGCGATCTCTCCCGCGCGCAAAGCCGCCTTCAGGATTCTCTTGAGCGTAGAGCGCGGAAAAGCACACTCCGACGACTTGCTGCGCGCCAGAGATGTCGACGCACTCTCGGCTCCCGACCGAAACTTGACTACGACTCTGGTGCTCGGCGTGCTCCGCTGGCAAATCCGGTTGGGCGAGCAACTGAAGGGCCTGCTGAAGAAACCAGGGGCCAAGCTCGACCCGGAGGTCTTGATCGCCCTTCGCCTCGGCGCATTCCAACTTCTTTTTTTGGATCGGGTTCCGGTCCACGCAGCCATCGATGAGAGCGTTGAGCTGGCAAAGCAATCCGGTCATCGCTTCGCCTCCACCATGGTGAACGCGGTGCTGCGTAAACTAGCGGTCGAGCGGGTGATCGCGACAAGCTCAGCCGGATTGAAGGGTACGGGCTTTAGACCGTACAGCAGTCAGGAAATCTCAGATGGGGCTTTAGCCCCTGAGGGAGCCTCTGCCACTGAGATCGCGCAAGCTTATGCTCATCCCGCATGGATGGTCGAGCGCTGGACGCGATTCTATGGACTGGAAGCGACCCGCGCGATTTGCCGCCACGGCCAGGCGCAGCCACCGCTTACCGTGCGCATCGTCAACCCATCGATTGAGACCGAATTGATCGACGCTGGTGTTCGACTCGAACAGGGCGCTTTGCTCGCCGCCGCCCGCAGTGTCGTTTCTGGCGATGTCTTCGCCACATCGGCCTTTCGCGAAGGCCGCGTCCGCGTGCAGGATGAAGGATCGCAGCTGATCGGCGAACTGGCGGCACACGCCGGCAACGATCCCGGAAAGAATGCGGCAGCCATCCTCGATGCCTGCGCGGCGCCGGGCGGCAAGACGCTTATCCTCGCTGAGCGCAATCCCGAGGCGCGAGTTCTGGCGTGCGAATCGAGTCCGCGGCGCCTCGCCGAGTTGAGCAAGCGTCTTACCGCGTACGCCGGCCGCGTAGAGTGCCGCCTCGCTGACGCGACCGCGCTGAAAGAAGAATCGCCCTTCGATCTTGCACTTGTGGACGTGCCTTGCAGCGGCACCGGGACGCTGGGCCGCAATCCTGAGATTCGCCACCGCCTGCGTTTGGAGGACCTTGAGCGCCAAGCCGAACGCCAGCGCGGGCTCTTTCGCTCCGCATTGTGCTGTGTGCGCCCCGGCGGCCGCGCTGTTTATTCGACGTGTTCCCTTGAACCAGAAGAGAACGAGCAGGTCGTCGCGGCCGTGCTTGCGGAGGGCCACAACGCGCGGCAGCTTTCGTTCGCGTCCTCTATCGAATCGCTGCTGCGTGGCGGAATCTTGACTCCTTCCGGCGCAAAGCAGCTCGAGCAGTGCCTCACGCCCAAAGGCGCATTGCGCATCTTGCCGGGCGCTTCGCCCGCAGATGGTTTCTTTGTCGCGCTGATCGAAAAGACCGCTCAGCGCTCTCCCACTGCCGGATTGTGACCGGCAGGCCCGTGCCGCCGCACCTTTCCGGCTCGCCTCTATGCCTGCTCCGATTCAAGCCGCAACGTCGCGAAGTCCCGCCCCAGCATCGCGCACAGAGCCTCGACGACCAGGTTATGATCGTCGCGCTGCGGCAGCCCGGAAACCGTCACGCTGCCCACCACGCCCGCTCCTTCTACGGCCAGCGGAAACGATCCGCCATCCGCCGCATAGTCCGCGACCGGTAGCCCCTGCCGCTCAAAGAGAGTTGTGCCCTTCAACTTCTGCGTCATCCCAACGGCATACGAACTGCGATGGAAGCGCGCTGCCACGTTGCTTTTGCGGCGCACCCATTCGGCGTTGTCCGGCGTGGTTCCGTCAAGCGCGGCATAAAACAGCGGCTGCCCGAAGCGCCGCACGTCGATCACCAGAGTCAAACCGCGCTCCAGCGCCATGGTTCGTATCCGCGAACCCAGGTCCCACGCTATCTTTGCATCCAGGCGCGGTAAGCGTAGCTCACGCTCCTCGAACGCAATCTTTTCCAAATCCTCGCTCAGTCCCATACGGCCCGATCTCCTGTCTCTACCTACTTTGCCACCGTCAGCTTCACCGTAGTGTCCTGGTCTACGCGCGATCCCGCGGTGGGCGACTGCGACAGCACCTCGCCGGGTCTCACCGGCAGCTTGAGCGGAGCATTGCCGCTGCCCACCGGAGGCACAGGCTCATCCACAAAGCTGGGCGGCGCGGTGTTGATGCCCACTTTCGCCAACGCTGCTTGCGCACTCACCACTGGCCATCCAGTCAGGTCGGGCATCACATATCCGTCCGGCGCTTCCTCGTCCGGCGCCGCGACGAGCAAGTTGACGTTGGGTTGCTCGATTCCCTGCGCATGCGCGGGCGGGTCCTGTGCCAGCACGATTCCCTCGGCGGATGTGCCATGGGGCAGGCGCGCGATTTCGCCAACCTCCAGGCCGGCGCGGCGCAACTCAAGCGCGGCCACGCGCTCATTGGCGCCCACCGTGTCGGGAACGTCCACTTTCTGCGGCCCCAGGCTCTCGGCCACGCGCACGCGCCACTCGCGGCGCACCATCGTTCCTGGAACAGGCGACTGCGTCAGGATGTGTCCGGCGGCAACGTCGCCCGAGTAGTAGCGGTTGTCCACGTCGAGGTTCAGATCCAGGCCCGCTGTCACGCTGCGCGCATCGGCAACCGTCATCCCTTTGAGCGCGGGCACCTGCACTTCAGCGCCGTGAATCGCAAAGTGCACAGTGGTGATGGTGGCCAGCAGCGCGACCGCCACGAGCAGCATCAGCAACCAGGCGATGCGGAAGAAGCCGCGGATAGAGCGTTTGTTCATGTTTGGTTTCGCACTCAAAAAAACCTGAGCTTTGAGTAGTGTCTCAGTTTCAGCCCTGGACCTAGCTCAGGGGCTAGGCAGTGTTTGACGAATCCTGGCGTGAATGGTTTTGTAACAGGGCACGGCTTCAGCCGGGCCGAAAAGGGCGCGAGAACGACGGGTTTTAACCCCTGAGGAATGTTTTCTTCGCCGCAAACATCCGCTTGTCGATTCACCAAACACTGCCTAAAGCCCACATTCATTATGAGCGGTTTGCGGCACGACTGAAGTCGTGCCCTGACACGAGAACCTCAAACTGAGGCAACACCGAGCTTTGCACGCTACCGCGTATTATCCGTCACCGGCTCGGGATGGATGGTCACGCGATACACTTCAGGGCACTCCAATTTGAAACGGTCCTCGAGCGCGGTAATCACCTCATGGACGCGGCGCATGGGAAGCTCGTCGGGCAACGTGCAGTGACAGGTGAGAGAGATATGATCTCGCGTGCGGCCCACGGCGATCGCGTGAACATCCACGATCTCGGGCAGTCCGGCGGCCACGGAGCGCAACGACTGCTCGATCTTCCGGTCCTCGATCACCGCCTCCTCCGGCTGCTCGATGGTGGCCGGCTCGCTTTCGATGTGCGAGAGCACCGAATCGACCTCAGGGACGCTGCGCAGAATCTGCGCTTCAAGGGTGGTGACGAAGCTGTGCGCTTCCCGGAGCGAACGGTTTTCTTCGAGCTCGACGTGAAGCTCAACTTGCAAGCGTCCATGATGCGACTGAACGCTGAGCTCATGGACCGATACGTTATTGCGAGCGGCCACGGCCCGTACACGATCGAAGATGCTTTCCGTCCCGGATTCGCGGGGAATGGTGTGGATGACTACATCTGCCGTGGGCAGGGCTCGATGCACCGCGGCCGTGGCTGCCTCCACCAGGTCCCCGGTATGCTCAAAGGTGAATCGCCGCGGCAGGGCCAGGGTAAGGTCGGCAAAGTAGCCGGCGCCGGCTCGACGCACGCGGGCTCGCTCCACTGCCAACACTCCCTCCACGCGTTCCACTTCGCGTACCAGCCGTCGCCGGGTTTCGGCGGGAATCTCGTCCATCAGTGCGTCCACCGCCTCGTGGCCCAACCGCACCGTCATGCGCAGAATCATGAGTGAAACCACCAAGGCTGCAAGGGAATCCGCGTAGTGCAACGAATCAATCCCGAATCGCGCTCCCACCCAGGTGGCGATCAGTCCGGCCAGCACCGCCGATGTGGCCCAGATGTCCGAGGCAAAGTGGAAGGCATCGGTGGCCAGAGCCGGCGACCCGGTGCGCCTGGCCACCGCGCGCAGTTGCCGCGACCGCCAGAAATCCACGCCGATGGAGGTGACCAGCACCAGCACGGGCCACAACGAGTGATGCAGCTCCACCGTGCGGTAAAAGATCCGCTGGACCGCCTCCCAAACGATCCACGCGCAGGAGACGGCCATGAGGCCCGCTTCGCCAAAAGCCGAGAGATTCTCGATTTTGCCGTGGCCGTAGGTGTGATCTTCGTCGGCCGGCTTGTCGCTGACGTGCACGGAGAAGAAGGTCAGCGCCGCTCCGACCAGGTCGAGTCCCGAATGTGCCGCGTCGGAAAGCACACCCAGCGACCCGGAAAGCAGCCCGGCGCCAAGTTTGAGCAGCGTCATTACCGCTGCGGCCGCCATGGAGCGCAGCGCAACACGCTGCTTTTCCGCGGAGATTGCAGCGAGATCCGCCAAAGAGGGCTCGGTCACCTGCGAGTTGGAGACGGCGGAGGGCATCGCATCCTTAGAGTACAGAGGGTCGTACGGCGGTGTACAACCCGGCAATTCCGAACGTATAAGGCTGCCACGCGCACTCCACATAACCGGCTGACCGCATCATCTCCAGCATTTCCCTGGGATGTGGGAATTCGCCGACAGAACTTGGCAGGTAGTTGTAGGGGCCGGCTTTTCCGCAGATCAGCCGCCCGACGGCAGGCAGCACGCGCCGGAAGTAGAGCGCGTAGGCCTTGCCCAAGGGCCCCCCGGGCTCGCCGAACTCCAGGATTCCCAGCTGTCCGCCCGGTTTCAATGCGCGATAGAACTCCCTCAGACCCGCTTCATAGTTGGCCAGGTTCCGGAAACCGAAGGCTGTGACGATCAAATCGAGCGATTCTGCGCGAAGCGGCAGATGCAGCGCATCGGTCTCGAGCGGCACTGCGTAGGGCGCTCCGGGTGTGAGCCAACCTCTGGTTGACTTGCCGAACTCCGGCGGACCAAATTTCCGCGCACCCCGGCGCAACATAGCAGGCGCAAAATCACCGGCGAGAATCGGTTGCGCTCCGCATGGGCGCAGCTTGAGCAGCGCCATGGTCAAATCGCCTGTGCCACAACAGATATCGAGGATCGCCGCCTCGGGACGAGCCAGCACTGCCCGGAACCTGCGCGCCGTCCTCCGCCACCACAGCCGGTCAATGTTGGCGGAGAGCAGATGATTCAGCAGGTCATATTTTGGCGCAATAGACTCGAACATCTGCCGCACGGCTGTCGCCGCGCCTGCTTCGTCCACCGCACCCTCGGGTCTGGCTCCCATTGCGGGCATGTTTTGGATTCCCTCGCTAATAACAAGAAGCCGCGAGCAACGCCACCGTGCGCTCGCTCTTTCATGCTATCGCTTCCATCAAGCCGGGTGCCCGCGCGGGCGACTGCATCGCGGGCTCTTTAAGCAGTTGCGAAAAGGGTATAGGCTTGAAGTTACCGATGGCGGCTCCTTCCCTTTCCCCATTCTCCGCGTCGACGCCGTATCCACCGCTCATGGATAGCCACGGGCGTGTGATTCACGACCTGCGTGTCTCCATCACGGATCGCTGCAACTACAAATGCGTGTACTGCCGCACCGGCGAAGTGGGCGCGCAGTATCCGGAGCTGGGGATCGATGAATACCTGCGGCTGATCGGGATCTTCGTTGGCCTTGGCATCACGAAAGTGCGTCTCACGGGCGGAGAGCCGCTCTTGCGGCGCGGAGTAGTGGAATTGGTGCAGGAACTGGCGCGGATGCGTACGCTGGCAGGCGAGCCACTGGACCTGGCGCTCACTACAAACGGCCATCTCCTGGAGTCGCTTGCCGAACCGCTGAAAGCAGCAGGGTTGAACCGGGTGACGGTAAGCATGGACGCCGTGGATGCAGCCACCTTCGAGCGCATCACGCGAGTCGAAGGAAGCTTTTCCAAGGTTCTCGCGGGCGTTCGCGCCGCCCGGGCCGCCGGGCTCACTCCCCTCAAGATCAACTGTGTGCTGCTGCGCGGTTTCAACGATGACCAGGTGGAAGGATTCGCGCGATTCGCACGCGAAGAGAATGTCGTCGTGCGGTTCATTGAGTTCATGCCGCTCGAGGAGGGCCGGCTTTGGTCACCGAAGATCGTAGTAACACTGCGCGAGATTGTGGAACGGATTGGGCGGAGCTTGCCGCTGGTTGAACTGCCCGCGCGCGAGGCCAGCGAAACGGCGCGGCGCTACACGTTTGCCGACGGTGTGGGCGAGATTGGTATTATTGCGCCCGTGAGCCAGGCCTTTTGCGGCGCCTGCAGCCGTGTGCGGCTCACCTCCGACGGAAAGATCCGCACTTGCCTGTTCTCGCAGGTGGAACACGATCTCTACGGGCGTTTGCGGGGCCAGGCCAGCGATGAGGAACTTCGCGCTTACATTGTTCATACTGTGCAAGGGAAGGAAGCCCGTCATCACATCGGTGAGCCGGGATTCCTGAAACCGTCCCGGTCGATGGTGCACATCGGCGGCTGAGTGGACGGCAAGCGCCACGTGAGAGTAAAAGGAATCTGCGACCGTCTTGGGGTAGACGGTCTGCATCCAGCCTGCTGAAACCTGGTCATCTGGAAGCACTGCAACACCTCCCCGATAGGGCCGCGACATGCCGAACGAGACGCAGGGACGCATCCCGCTCGCCGATCTGCTTGTTTTTCACCAGCTAGCGCGATCGCTTACTTCGAGCTTCGACCTGGACACGATCCTGCGTACCATCCTCGAGCAGATGGAGCGGATGGTGGAGGCGGAGCTGTGGGCGTTGCTGATGCTGGATGAGACCAGCCAGGAGCTCTACTATGCCATTGCCGCGGGCCAGGAGCAGGCGGCGTTGCGCGGCCTTCGCGTGAAGGTGGGCGAGGGCGTGGCCGGATGGGTGTTGCAGCACGGGGAAACATTGATCGTTCCCGAGGCCGTTGACGATCCGCGCGTGAAGCAGACTGAAACTCCCGGTGTGCGCGCCGTAACGTCCGTTATTGCCTTGCCATTACGCGGACGCAAGGGCACGCAGGGCGTGATCGAGATCTTCAATTCACACGCCGAGATGTCCGACTATAGCATCGCGTTTCTGCACATTCTGGCGGACCACGCGGCCCTGGCAATCGAAAACGCGCGCGACGTGTCCCGCATTCGGCATTTAACCATCAGCGACGACGCGACCGGGCTCTTCAACGTGCGCTACTTGTACGAAGTGCTGGAACGCGAGCTGAAGCGGTCGAGGAAGCTGAAGCTGCCGCTGAGCCTGGCGTTCCTCGATCTTGATCGGTTCAAGCTGGTCAACGACGCACACGGGCACCTGATCGGCAGTGAGTTGCTAGCCCACATTGGACGCCGGCTTGAGGAGCTGAGCCGCAAGATGGACCTGTGCTTCCGCTACGGCGGCGACGAATTCGTGATTCTGATGCCGGAGACGGACGCCGACGCCGCACTGGAGCTGACGAAGACGCTGCACGCGGCGCTACTGCAAACTCTGTTCCGGATGAAGAGCGGGCTCAAGCTGAGCGTAAGCGCCAGTGTGGGCGTTGCCTCTTCGCCCGACGACGGTGCTGCCGTGCATGCCATCATCGGCACCGCCGACGCGCGGATGTATGCGGTCAAACGCCACGGGCGCGGACAAGTGCGCGGGGCGTGAGCGGCCCCGTTGTCTTGTTTTTCAATCCCAATTCCGGAGGATCGGCACGCTGTTTCCGCAGTGCGCCGTTACTTTTTCGAGTTGCCGGGAGACGGGGCCTGGCGGCATACAGCAGGCACATTCGCCATCTGCTCAGCGAAGACCCGATAGCTGGACCCTCCGGGTCGCAGCGTTGCCCAATAGCCCGATTGACTCAACAGCGGCTTTCGCTGCGCAATGAGCTGATTTTCGAGGATCTTCACTCCACATGCCAGATTGTTCATCGGCTGCAAAATCGTCTTCGCCGGATCTCTCTCCGGTAACTGCTTGTCCTTGTCCCAATCAAAATCACAGCCATAGCGCTGGGCATCCATATAAGTCAGTTGCAGTAGACCTTCGCTTCGCACCATCCGTTTCGTCACAGTGTCTTTCACTGGTACTTGCACATCCGTGTGACGCACATCTGCGGTCGGCACCAGCCCCGCCTCTGCACCGGCAAGCGCCTGGAAGAAATATGCCCAGAAGGCGCGCTTATTCCCCTCGCTCATTGCGTTAAAGCGCGGACAGAAAGGTCTTACATCTCGCGCCACCCTGGCAGAGAGCATCTCTGGCGGCAGTGCCTCCTCAACGATCCGGTCCCACTCCGGATTCCAGGTCTGCGTGCCGAGGTCCGCCTTCTTTTCCGCTATCGGTGTTGCCGGTACCGGCTTGATCTCCGGTTGGGAAGGGCGCACGAGATCGGCACGTCTCGAGCAACCTGCCAGAACTCCGATCACCGCCCAGAAGACCAGGCTTGTCATCTTTGGTCCTGACATGGATACCTCCGTATCCTGCGATGCAAATCTTCTCAAAGGGATGAGGAAGATATCTGTCCAAAACGGCTCGGACCAAGGGAGAGACAGAGAACAGAGATCAGAGAACGGGGATCGGGAGCGGGCCGGGTCGGCAAGCTCGTGCGGGGAAATGGATGGATCCCGGTAGAACGCCGTTTGCGACTGCGATCCACACCCGACGCCGGGCCAGGATTCCGTCTGCGGTGCCAGACCTCCTCTTTTTGCCTTCCTAGGGCAGTCGGCGGGTCAGTACCATTGAAGATCGCATGCGCGAATTGGCAACTTGGTTCGGCGAGCCGGAACAACTGACGGAAACGGTATGTAATCGCGCATAATAGTACTCGATGGCATCCGTTGCGCAATTTCGTTGGGAACGTGAACTCAGTTCGAGCTTCCGGAAGTCTGTACGCCCCAGTCTCTGGAGCCGCCGCAAAGGAGGAACTTGGGTCCTTGTGCGAGAAAGCGTCTGTTCCGAAGGCAGGGCCGACCTTGTGTGGGGAAGGTTCGAAGGGAGCCGATCTCTTGGGGAACTTCGCCGCCACGCGGGCTTGCTTCAAAACATTACTTCAAGCCGGATTCTGGCAGTCCTCCAACGGGGAGCGGGTCAACCGGAAGAGGATCTTCTGAGAAAAGTAGGCGTTTCCCGTCCCGTTCTTCGGAAATGGCTTCAAGCGCTATCAGACGCGGGGCTAGTCGAGAGGGATTCCGGCGATTTCTACAGCCTAGCCGACCGCAGGAAAATGCCTAAGGTCGAAATTTGCTCGTTTGAGCTCAAGTTGAAGAATTGGCGACGCGCGCTATATCAAGCGACTCGGTACAGGAGCTTTTCTCAGCGAGTGTTCGTTGTTATGCCGTCGCGTTCGGCTCAGGTTGCTTGGAAACACAAGCATCTCTTCCAAAAGGCGAACGTCGGCTTAGTGTCACACGACGTCTCTGGCCGGTCGCGAATACTCGTGCGGCCGAAAACGCGCCCTCCCCACGCGGCTTACCGAACCATCATGGCGATTGGTATGCTTAGCGGTTCGAGCTTCAAAGCGTGACGGCGTCGCGAAGTTTACTTATCCCTTCCGCCCATTGATCAAGATGGTTAGAGCGTGTCTGACTCCCGAAAACGATCCCGTCTTCTTCCAGCGAGACGTACAGTTCTTTTGCCTCCGTAATCTTTTCTTCCATGTCGTCTACGTTGGCGCCGACGTCGCCACCAAGGTCTCCGTCCATGAGATGGAGGCATTCCCAATGATGAAGCTCAGACCTTGGCTGGTTCCAGTCAGAGTCCTCGGGACTCTCTGCTTGTGTTATGACGGTATCTAGTGAAACGCCCGACAACACCTCGTCTAGCCTATCAAGTTCATAAATCTGCTGGAGCTCGCTAAGAAGGATTGAGTTCAGCAGTGGCAGTGTTGTGTACCGTAACCTTGGAAGCTGCCCACCAGGCTTTTGCTTTGTGAATGATCGTTTGTGGAACTGTCGGAGACCTTGGCTCCATCCGGTCGCGAATGCGGCACTCCCCGCTGCGCGATAGAGAATTCCGCAGAAATCTGAATAGCCGTTGACCACTTCCAGGCCATTAATGTGCCCCAACACGTATGACAGGTAGAGGGCATTCGCTAGCCGCTCGGGGTCGAACATCTGCGAGTATGACCGCTCCTCGCGGGAGATCACAACGTACAAGCCGAAGACGTTCTCCCAGGAAGTCACTTGATCTAAGAATGCCTCGAGATCAACACGCGACTCTAGAGCCTGCTCACCAATCACAAAGCTCAGAAGAAGTGGGGGTGCGTCGGCCACGCCTGCATGGAAGTCGAGTGATGCGTCCGCGAGATTCAGAGCAGTCTGATACCAGTTACTGCCGAACGAATCGAAGATAACTGTTGGGGAGATTAGGCGGTCGGGCTGAAGATCAAGCTCGAACTTGAGTGTCTTCTGCACGTAGGATTCGAGCTTCTTGGTGCCAACAAAATCAGCCGCTGTTCTCGCGGCCTTATAATAGGGGTATTCGGGGAGGTGGCGGTCATTGGCTGGAGTGATCGTCGATACGTGAAACTGCGGATCGAAAAGGATCTGGCCATGCTTTTCTCGAACGACTTCAATGCAGGCCTCGATATTGTCGCGCTTTTCGTTCCTCGCGCCGAAGACAACACCATCGATGGCGCCTGCGTCGAACGCCGCATCGATTTTGTCCGATTTTCCATGCCCGTGCTGAGCGTACAGAGCCATATAGCCTCCTAGAGAGAGCTCAGGGCATCATGAACCTGAGCCATCCTCCGATAACGTAGGTGCGGAGACTTGCCCATCATCCGGAGAATGATTTGATCAAGTGCGGGCGGGATCGCCGTGTTAATTGAGCTAGGCGCAGGAGGATTTAATTTGGAGATCTTTGTGTATAGATGCGCAACGCTCTTGGTGGCCGAGAGGAATGGATGCACGCCGGTGGCCGCTTCATATAAGGTCACGCCGAGCGAAAACATATCTGAGCGGAAGTCCATAACCCGTCTGCTTGAGTAGTCGAATTGCTCTGGACTGAAGTAGGCCATTGTTCCGACAAGAAAGCCTGCGCTTATGGACTCGCCTGCAATGTCAAAGGCTAGGCCCGTATCCAAGAGCACGAAGTCGCCCGTCCCGTCGCGCCTCATGATGTTACTTGGCTTAATGTCGCGATGTATCTTCCCCAGCGACCAAAGTTCCTCAATGGCAAGGCTCATCTGCCGCGCTAAACGGATGAGCGAGCCAACCTGAAGCGGCCCTTCTTGCGTGAGTACTTCGGCCAAGTTCTGACCGTTGATAAATTCCTCGGAGAAATAGAGTAAATTCTGACCTGCAAGCACAGTTGTGCTGAGATCTATCGGCCCAGGTTTGACAATATACGGCGAGGTGCACTCCTTCATGATTGCCGTCTCTCGCCGCGCCCGCAGAACGGTGTCATCAGCGTCGGCAGCCCCAGGGTCGAAATCGTCAGGCAGGGATGCTAATTTCAGGGCAAATACATCCTGTTCAAGTCGGACCCGATAAACCAGCTTTTGGCCGCCAGCGCCGACCCTGACTATTTCGTAGCTCCCCGGAATCAGGCTTCCGATGTCTGCTTCATTCAGTATTGGGAGTGCCATGCACAAAGGATACATCTTCGTCTAGCAGAGGAAGAATGACTATTGGGTTTGTGCAGAAGGCACGTCTGCGTACTTCCCTCTTTTGGCCGCGGCGTCAGGACGTTGCGCTGGCCCCTGCTCCCTCCGAATCGCGCCGCTTCGCTGCATACTCTGTTTTTCAGAAGGGGTGGGGTTTGCGGCAGCCGGGGATGAATCCCCGGCCTGTCAGCCGTGCCCTGAACCAAGAATGTCGGGTTTCGTGCAGAACCTAACTTTTCTCGGTCTTAGTCACCCTCAAAAGCTAACTTTTCTAGGTTTCAAATCTTCTAAAACACAACTTTTCTCGGTGCATGTCCTCGAAAAATGCAACCTCTCAGGCCAACCTTTGGGTCCCAAAGCTAACCATTTAAGCGAACATTTGAGGGGTTTTCCTAACCATTTTTGCGAACATTTCGCTTGATTTTACGGGACTTACCTGCTCCGGGAAGAATCCCCTCACAATTTGTTGATTTCCCCCATCGCTCGCCGCGTCGGAGTGGTCCTTGCGCCGGGGGTGTCAGGTGCGACGTTGGCGCGGGAATCATTTCCCTTGGATCGCGACCAGCGCGATCGCGTTATTGCTGCTCGGTGAGATCCCATAGACAGATTAGATGTCGAGGTTCTTCACGTCGAGGGCGTTGTCCTCGATAAATTTGCGGCGGGCTTCGACGTCTTCGCCCATCAGCGTGGTGAAGATGGCCTCGGTTTCGGCAATGTCCTCGAGCTTGACGACGAGCAGCGTGCGGCGCTCCGGGTCCATGGTGGTTTCCCATAGCTGCGTGGCGGTCATTTCGCCCAATCCCTTGTAGCGCTGCACCTGGTAGTCCTTCTTGCCCTGTTCGACGATGTAGGCAAAGAGCTCGCGGGCGGTCTGCTTTTCGACCGGCTCGCGGAGCGTGCGCGCACCGCGGCCAGAAGCCTTGGTCTCCGCGCGGGTCTCAACACTGCCGGGCGAGGGTGCACCTTCGGCATCCGGCTCCTCTTCGTCCGCGGCGGAGGCGGCAGCGGATTTGACGGCGTACTCGACCAGAAACGGCGGCTCGAGAAACTCCTTGATGAGCGAGTACTTGGACATCATCTGGCGGAACTCGGGACTGGAAGCAAGCGTCCAGTCAATGCAGCGCGATGCGCCCTGCGCGTCGGTGAAGCAGACCGACCAGGTGTGGTGCTCCTCGTCTTCGACAGGCTCGCCTACCTTGAACTGGAACTCGCCGGCGAGCTCGACGAGCTGCGCATGCAGCGCGGCCAGCTTCTCGGGAACATCGCCGCCGTTCTTCGAGGCAAAGTCGGCGCGATGGGTCAATTCCGCGCGGGCCAGCATCTCAGTGAGTTTTTCGTTGCGGATGCGCTTGTCGACCTTCTCGACAAAGCCGAGATACTCGTTGAGCGTGGCCATGAAGCGGGTGAGATCGGGGCCCTCGATGCGGCCGGCGGACTCGCCGTGGCGGACAACCATGCCCTCGGCGGCGCGGTTGACCATGACCTTGACGAATTCGCGGTCGTCCTTGATGTACTGCTCGAAGCGGCCCTTCTTGATCTTGTAAAGCGGGGGCTGCGCGATGTAGACGTGATCGCGCTTGATGAGCTCGGTCATATGGCGGAAGAAGAAGGTGAGCAGCAGGGTGCGGATGTGGGATCCGTCCACATCGGCGTCGGTCATGAGGATGATTTTGCCGTAGCGGATCTTGGCGGCGTCGAAGTCGTCTTTGCCGATGCCACAGCCAAGCGCGGTGATCATAGCGCGGATCTCCTCGTGGCCGAGCATCTTGTCGTAGCGCGCTTTCTCGACGTTGAGGATCTTGCCTTTGAGGGGAAGGATGGCCTGGAATTTGCGATCGCGGCCCTGCTTGGCGGTGCCGCCGGCGCTCTCGCCCTCGACCAGGTAGAGCTCGCAGCGCTCGGGGTTGCGCTCGCTGCAGTCGGCCAGCTTGCCGGGAAGGCCGCCACCATCGAGCGCGCCCTTGCGGCGGGTGAGGTCGCGGGCTTTGCGGGCTGCTTCACGGGCGCGGGCGGCTTCAATGGCTTTATTGATGATGCGGCGGGCGACCGGGGGATTCTGCTCGAGATACATGCCGAGGCGCTCGTTGACAAAAGCCTGCACCGTGCCCGCGATGTCGGAGTTCAGCTTGCCCTTGGTCTGGCCTTCAAACTGCGGCTGCGACAGCTTGACGCTGACTACGGCTACCAAACCCTCGCGGACATCGTCGCCGCTGAGGGACTCCTTCATGTCCTTGAAGAGGCCCATCTGCTGGCCGATGAAGTTGATGGTGCGGGTGAGCGCGGCGCGAAAGCCGGAGAGATGAGTGCCCCCGTCGACGGTGTTGATGTTGTTGGCGAAGCTGAAGACGGTTTCGGAGTAACCGTCGTTGTATTGCAGCGCGATGTCGATGTCGACACCGTCGCGCAGAGCCTCCATGACGATGGGCTTGTCGTGCAGTGTGGACTTGCCGCGGTTGAGGTGCTTGACGAATTCGGCGATGCCGCCGGCATAGCGAAACTCGGTGCGGCGGGCTTCGCCGGTTTTGGCGTCGGCAGTCCGCTCATCCGTGAGCGTGATTTCAAGGCCCTTGTTCAGGAAGGCCATCTCGCGCAAGCGCTGCGCGAGGGTGTCGTAGTTGAACTCAGTGGTGGCGAAGATGGATTTGTCGGGAAGGAAATGGATCTTCGTCCCGCGCCTCTTCGAGGTTCCGCTCTGCAGCAGCTTCGAGGTCGGAATGCCCTTGGAGTAGCTCTGTTCGTAAGTGTGGCTCGGCTCGCCGGGTTTTTCCGGCCGCCAGATTTCAACTTCGAACTCCTCGCTGAGGGCGTTGACGACACTGACTCCGACTCCGTGCAGGCCGCCGGAGACTTTATAGGTGGAAGCGTCGAACTTGCCTCCTGCGTGCAGTTTGGTGAGCACAACCTGCACGGCGGGCATGTGCTGGCCGTCGGGCAGATCCATCATGTCCACAGGAATACCACGGCCATCGTCGACCACGGTGATGGAGTTATCGACATGGATGACGACATCGATTTTCTTGCAATAGCCGGCGAGAGCTTCGTCTACCGAATTGTCCACGACTTCGTAGACAAGGTGGTGCAACCCCATCTCACCGGTTGAGCCGATGTACATGGCAGGCCGGAGACGGACGGCTTCCAGGCCTTCCAAAACTTTGATGTTTTCGCCGGTGTAGCTGTCGTTGTCGCCGTGGAAGGGGGTGCCGCCTGGAAGATCAGTCGCCATAGAATTCCGATCGCAAGGTGCTCAATTTGATGGTCGCCGGGGACGATTCCGGACGCTGGAGCGGGACTAACCGCTTGAAAAAGGAGGGGCTATCAAGCGTGTTCACCTAGGGTTATTTTACCATGCGAGGACGGGCGTCGAGGGGCGGAGAGTTGAGGGACAAATGGTTACCGATGAGACTAGGTCCAAGGCAGGAAATGACGTTGGTAACCACCTTCGGTTCCGACTTAGTATCACTATGAAAAAGATGGATTTGCGGTAGAAGGTACGGTACAATCCTATCACGAAAAGAGAGAATTCTCATTTCAGATGGAACATGAAAGGTTACTCAAGATGAAAAACGCTATTCGTATATTCGGGCTTCTTGTTGCATTCGCGGGCCTCGTTTCAGCATCCATCGCTCCAGCCACCACGCAGACAGTCCTCAGCCACCGTACGATGGTAGCGGGTGGTCCGGGGCCGGACCTCCCGGGACCCACCCCGTGCCAACTTATGGGTACTTGCTTCGCGCCAACCACCCCAACCCGGTGATTGGGACTGCGGCAAGAACGCCTGCGTAGCACGAAAGTGCCAGGCGCGCGTTACCCTTTTGTGTTTGGGCCACAAGGCATATTGGCGTATCCTGAGGGCGTTCGAACGATCGCAGATTAGCCTATATGCCAATAAGTCACCCAATCTTGGCGATGAGCGCAGCCGAAGCTGTCCTTTGGGCGGTGCTGGCCATCGTTTTTTGGGCCAAGGGGCTGCATCGCCGCTTCGCGGCGATGAGTTATTACCTGACGTTGCGTGCGATTTCGACACCACTGTTAGTGCTTTTGCTCGAGGTGGAATCGCAACCGTGGGGGCGAGTTTTTCACGTAGGCCAAAGCTACGTTCACACAGGCGAAGTCTACGGTTTCGCCTTCTTTGCGACCCAATTCGCGAGCACAGTCTTGCTGTTTTTCATTTGCATTGAGATCTTCCGGTCGGCGCTATCGGCGTTTCCTGGAATCTCGAAGCTGGCGATCGTGATCTTCCGCTGGGCCGCTATCGTTTCAGTGATTGTGAGCCTGACTTCCATCTCGTATGCGCACAAAGGGATTACCCTCATCGTCGACATCTCCTATGGCCTGATGCACTCGGTGAGCGTTCTAGAGCTGTGCCTGCTGGCCTTCCTTTGTTTGAGCATGAATGCGTTGCGCCTGACGGTGCGCGATTTGTCCTTTGGCATCGCGTTGGGCTTTGGCATGTTGTGCTCGGGCGACTTTATTCTCGCTTCGTGGGGCCCGGCTCTAGTTACGGTCGGCGATCCACTTGAGCTTCTCTACGAGGCGGTGATTCTGGCGACGGTGGCAGTCTGGATGACTTACTGCATCCTGCCGGAGCCGGTTCGCAAGCCGGTGTTGATGCCTGCAAGTTCGACGATTTACCGGTGGAATGAAATCGCGTCAGCGCTGGGGCACACGGGGACCAAGGTTGCCGTACAGCAGCCCGCTAACAGCTTCTTCCTTTCGGACGTGGAGCGCGTGGTGGAGCAGGTGTTGGCCCGGAACATGAAGGGGCGGGAATCGGAGACGTAGAGACAGGGATCAGGGATCAGGAAAGCAGAAGGCCACGGCGATCGCCGTGGCCTTTTTGATTTGCTGCGAAATGCACGCGTATTTTGACTGGACAGCGCGAGGGTCCGGATATCGCGCCGGTTACTCGGTGACGGGCTCGATGGAGGCGAAGCGGCCGCGGCCGCCGCGGTCAGTGAATTTTACGCGGCCGGTTACCTTGGCGAAGAGCGTGTCGTCGGAGCCAATGCCGACATTCGCGCCGGGCTTGATGCGGGTGCCGCGCTGGCGGGAGATGATGGAACCGCCCGTGACCAATTGACCGGCAAATGCCTTTACGCCGAGCCGCTGTGCGTTTGAGTCGCGTCCGTTTGTGGAGCTGCCTCCACCTTTCTTATGTGCCATTGTCGAATCTCCTCTGAAAGCAGCTTCTAGCTCCTAGCCTGACTTGTCCGAGAACCACGGCTGGCGCCAAAGCGTGAATCGAATCCAGATGCGGCGGTGAGCTATTTCTTGTCCGCATCGTAGGTAACGCCGTCGGCCTCGATGGCCGTGATGCGCACCTCGGTGAAATTCTGCCGGTGTCCCCGAAGTTTCTTGTATTGCTTCTTCCGCTTGAAGTGGAAGACCAAGATCTTGTCGCCGCGTCCCTCGCCGAGAACTTCGGCCGTCACCTTGGCGGCAGCCGGCTTGGCCAAGGTTCCGGGCTCTCCGGAAACGGCAAGCACGTCAGTGAATTCGACGCTCGGAGTGCCGGATGCGACGCTCTCAATTTTCAAAACATCACCGGGCGCGACGCGGTACTGCTTGCCTCCGGTGCGGATGACTGCGTACATAACAAATCCTCCAGCGCCACGGCTCCCACAGCCAGGCGCAATTTCGAAATCGTGTGCTCGTCAGGGGCGGATACAGGCGGGTGACTGCATCGGGCACCGGGCCGGACCAAACGAAGGCGGAGAACCCGGCAACATCCCGCGCACCCTTCAAATCAATGGGGGTGCATCGCCAAACTCTTCGATTCTATCGTTAGATCGAGGCGGAGGTCAATCACTCCTCCGGGTCTTGGAATCGATTTGGGGCGTCCCCGCACACGTGCACAGGAGGTGCAAAAAGCGCGAGGACGGGAACTCGGCCGGTTCAGTTGCGCGGCGTTCGGAACAATGCGATCAGGGCAAAAAGAGCGACCCCAAAGCACATCCCCGAGCCGGTGAGCTGAACTACGTCAACCGCGCGAATGGCAGCAAAGCCAGGCTGACTTATGAGGCGCGCCATACCAGCCACGCCAACGATCAGCGGGATGATGACAGCCGAGGCGAGAGACTTGCGGTGGAACATGGACGGATTATTGATTCTGAGGGTCTGCGTGTCAACTTCAAGAAGACACCAACTTTCGCCTTCGCGATCCTGGCGCGGAGACCCGGCGGCCCAAACCCGCTGCGCAAATGGCTGGCCAATCCCGTGTCGCTTTGCTTTCGTCATGACGGCAGCGATGAATCCGGCGGGCACTTGCCCGGCAGGCCCCAGTTCGCAGGGCGGAAGAGGAGATGCCAGAAGAAAAGATACCAGTATGTTGCGGCCTTCAGCCGGAGCTTGCGATTGAGAAAAAGAGTGACCGCGCAGGCGATCGCGCAGGCGAGAGCGTTGATCAAGGTGCGGAGCACCAAAAATGCGGAGACGATCAAGTAGGCCGCGGGACGGCGCGTTTTGCGAAAGAACGTCAGCTTGGAGCGTTGATACTCGACTCGAGCCGGACCACGAAAGCGGTTCGCCGTTGCGCCGCCGACGTGCGTGGCCCTTGCAGAGGGCAGATACCAAACTTCGAGGCCCATCTGCCGGACGCGCTGGCACCACTCGATCTCTTCGTAGAAGAAGAAGTAATCCTCATCCAGCAGTCCGAGGGTGGGCAGCACCGCAGCCCGAACGCAGAGACAGGCGCCGAAGACGGATTCGACGGCGATGGGTTCGGTCTGAAGGGTCTTTCGGCGGAAGCGATTGGGCGCAAGGAGCCGGAGGAGCGAAAGGGGAAGCAGTTCCTCCGCAACCGAGGGCAGCGGAGCGAAGGCGCTCTGCAAGCGGCCGCCCGGATCGTTAAGCTGGCCACCGGCGATGGCCAGCCTGGGCTGCCGATCGAGGCTCGCGGCAAACGCCGCAAGTGCGCCGCATTCAAGTTGCGCATCGTTGTTGAGGAGGAGCACGAATTCGGAAGCCGTTTGCCGGATGCCTTGATTCACCGCGCGGGCAAATCCCGCGTTGCAGGGGTTGCGAATGAGATTGAGAGCCGGGATTTCCTTTTCAAGATCTTCCATCGATTCATCGCGGCTGCCGTTGTCGATGACGACGATCTGGACGGGCGGAATCCCTTCCCGCAGGCAGGAGCGCACACAGTCAGAAAGCAAGGCGCCGCCGTTGTAGTTGACGATGACCGCCGAGAAGCGGCGGCCTGAACCAGTTGGATCCGTGTTCATGCGCGCCGCCCCATGTGCAGAGATGCGCCGCTCATCCAGATTTGCATGGGATCGTTCACGGAATCGAATCATAGAGACGCGCCAGCAGAGTGTCAAAAAATCGGTAGGGGCCGCGCAGGCACAACGTAAAACAGAATGGCGAAGTAGTGGGCTACGCTGCCGGCGAGGACGAAGATGTGCCACGCGGCGTGGAAGTAAGGGAGGCGGTCGAGGGCGAAGAAGACGATGCCAAGGGTGTACGCCAGGCCTCCGGCGAAGAGCCAGAGTATTCCATGCCAGCCGATGGCATGGAAAAGCGAGCGCACCACGAAGACCGCGAGCCAGCCCTGCAACAGATAAACGAGTGTCGAAACCACGGCGAACCGGTCGACTGCGAAGCTTTTGAAGACCACTCCTACGACGGCCAGCGACCAGACGATTGCGAAGAGAGCCCATCCCACCGGTCCGCGCAGCGAGACAAGCGTGAACGGCGTGTAGGTGCCGGCGATGAGCACGTAAATGGAGGAGTGATCGAGGACGTGGAAGACATGGCGGGCGCGGGTGCGCACAAGCGAGTGGTAAAGCGTGGAGAAGAGATAGACGAGGATCAGCGACGCGGAGAAGATGGAGCAACTGGCGATGATCCGCGCCGAGCCGCGCGTGGAAGCGCCGATGAGATAGACGGCTCCAGCTGCGGCGAGTCCGGCGCCGATGCCATGCGTGATGGCGTTGGCGAGGATGTCACCCAGATTCGAGCGCAGGGGCACAGGTCGATGATAGTCGCGGATCGTGAACCGGGGATCGCGGGTTCGATGAGCAGAGATTTCGCGCGGGAATGGATGGCCGCGGCCGCTTTGCCATTGTTTACTAGAAAATCAACACCAATTTTCGACTATTTTTGCCCCATTCTTGATGCAGTCCGGCCAAATCTAAACGAGTTAGAGCCGAAAAAATACCCCCCGAGGGTATTCAAAAGAATGGTTAATTATTGTCCTCTTTCGCTACTGGATTTTGGTCCGGCGGCTCTTCCCTGCCCAATCGGAGCCTGGACAGGAGCGGCAAGCCAGCAAGTTCGTGAGTTCGCAAGTTCGCGCTTTTGCTGAGTTCCGCAGATTCGCCCACATAAGACAAGTGTAGCGATCTGCCGGAAATAGACTGCAAAGTGGAGTTGGACTTCTTGCGGAGTATTTCCAGTGGGTTGAGGGGGTTGGGGGCTTTGAGGGAGGTTGACGGGGACAGAGCGGGGATAGCGGGCTGGGCGGGGTGCGACTCGCTGCGGCGAACGCCGGCGGGGCGTCGACCGACCGGCGAGAGAATCCGCTTGCAAAGGAGCGCCGGTTGTGCGATAACTACGTGATGCGAAGTACGCGAGACGTAGTAGCGGGGACGCCGGAGTTCGATCCCGGGTACTATTCCGATCCGCCGCTGCTTGTGCTGGCCAGCTTGGCGAGCGGGCCGAAGCACGGGCACGCGATGATCGAGGACATTGAGCGGCTGAGCGGCACGCGGCTTGGACCGGGGACGCTGTATGGAGCGATTGCACGCCTGGAGCAACAGGGATGGGTCAAGCCGCTGCCGGCGGATGAGCGGCGCCACCCTTACCGGATTACTCCGGATGGGCTGAGGGTGCTGCGCGCGAAACTGACGAGGCTGCAGGATTTTTCGAAGGCGGGACTGAAGAGGCTGGAGGCGCGATGAACCGCAGGCTCGCGCATCTGCTAACGCGGCTCTATCCGCGAAGCTGGAGAGAACGGTATGGCGAGGAGTTTGAGGATTTTCTGCTCGCAGGCCGCGGGGACCTGAGGAAGTGGATGGACGTGGTGAGAGCGGCGGTGGGTGAGCATATCCATCCGACACAAGGAGGGCCGACACAAGGAGGCGCGATGAACGAATACCGGACAACTTTTGGAACGGTGGTGAGGCAGCCGAGTGCGCTGGTCCCGATGGCGATGTCGTTAACAGCGCTCGCTGTTCTGCTGTGCAGTCTGGCTTACGGCTTGGTCATCCACAAGCCCATTGTCCGCGAAGCCGATGAGGGAGCCGTCGCTCATATCTGGCAGCTGCTGATGGCTGGACAACTGCCTGTGCTTGCCTTCTTCGCCATCAAATGGCTGCGGCGCGCCCCCAAACAGGCGCTCTGTGTTTTGGCGCTGCTGGTGGCGGCGATTCTGGCGGCGATGGCGCCGGTGTACTTGCTGCATTTGTGAGTGAGGGTGCCGTGGATTGTGACTCGTGGTTCGTGATTCGTTTCCGGGCCTGAAGGCCGGGACGTTTTGTTCCCGCTCATTCAGGGGCCTGAGGGCCCCTGCTCCCTCCGTTTTGATCCTGCGCAGAGGCGGCGCTGAGGGGCGGGTTTGGGGTGAGTTCGGCGCGCGACAGCAAGGATAGGGCACCAAACGTATCGAAGGGCTCAGATTTCTCTTTTGCGGATGGTAGAGAGTAGAGATTCAAGCCGGTCGAGGAGATCAATCTTTCCCTGGCACCAGAGTCTCCTTACCGCCGAGGTGTCCCATGTCCTCTACTTCTGCCGAGCCGACAGCTGTTCGGTCGCCCGCCGAGAACTGCGCACGAATCAAGAAGCTTGGCTATGTCGTGGGCAAACACGTGGATCTGTATGGCGAACACGTTGAACTGGTTTCAGATCCATTTGAGGAGGGTGACTGCGTAGCCGTCCGCGCCGTCAGCGGAAATGATCCAACTGAGCGGACAATCGACCTTCCCGTAACTCTTTTGTCCGGTTGGGAGGATCTGTTTGAAGAGCCCGCAGATCCCACTGCCTCGGAACTCCCGGCCCAGACCCCAATTCCTGAGCCTGTGGGATAGTGACGGGGTAATCCACTGATCCAAGACAGTGAGAAGCACCTCCGCGCGCAGCGCACGGCAGCACAGATTGCGCGGCGGCGGGCGGGACAGAGTGCGCCATCGCGGCTGTCATGTAGACTCGACGGAAGCGCCACGCCTGCTGGGACTCCATGATCGCCGTGGCGCCGGGAGTGCATGTGACGCTCGCGCTCGCTAACCCTTCCGCAACTGCCCGTCGCAAGATCGCGCGGCGGCTTCTGCCGTTTCTCTTTCTGATTTACATGACAGCGTTCATCGACCGTGTGAACGTTGGATTCGCGGGTCTCGACATGACTCGCCAGCTGCACTTCTCGAACGAAGTATTCGGATTCGGAGCGGGAATCTTTTTCTTCGGTCTCTGCCTGCTGGAGATTCCGGGGGCGATGTTCGCCACAGCCGGAGCGCGCGGACGTGGATTGCGGCCATCATGATCGGGTGGGGTTTTCTGGCATCGCTGACTGGCCTGGTGCAGACGGCAACTCAGTTCAATATCATCCGATTTCTGCTGGGGGCGGCAGAGGGGGGCTTTTCCCCGGCGGTGCTTGTCTACATGACGCACTGGTTCCGGCAAGCGGATCGCGCCAAAGCGGTCGCACTGTTCATGACGGCTATTCCGGTTTCGAGCGCTACCGGAGGGATCATTGCCGGCGGTCTACTGAGCGTGCACTGGCTGGGATTCTCCGGCTGGCGCTGGCTGCTGATTCTCGAAGGCATTCCCGCGGTGTTGTGCGGAGTCGCCACCTTTTTCTATTTGACGGATCGGCCGAAGGACGCCCGGTGGCTGAGCGAGGATGAACGGTCGTGGATCGTGGCTGAGCTGGAGCGCGAGAAGAGAGAACGCGCGAGCGGGCAGGCGGAGCCGAGCATTCTGCGGGCGCTTGCCAGCGGTTCCGTGGTGCTTCTAGTGGCTGGATATTTCTTTATCAATTTGACCAGCTACGGCATGAACATCTGGCTGCCGAAGATGGTGCAGAAGCTTCCGGGCTTGACGATGTGGCAGGTGGGCCTGATTGCGTCGCTTCCGCATGTGTGCGCCATTCCGGCGATGATTGTGGCGGGTTGGAACGCGGACAGAACGGGACTGCACAAGCGGCATGCCATGATTGCCGCGGGGATGGCGGCGGTGGGACTGGCGATGAGTCAGTTGCCGGGGATCAGCGCGACGGCGGTTGTAATTGGGTTCTGCATCGGGATGATGGGCATTATGAGCTACTGCCCGTGCTATTGGGCGCTGCCCACAAAACTGCTGAACGGGAGGGTGGCTGCGGCGGCATGCGGGCTGATCACGATGGCGAATATCGGAGGGTTTGTGGGGCCGCACGCGATTGGTTTTTTTACCGACCTGACAGGGACCCAGGTGGCCGGCGTGCTGGTGCTGGTGGCGAGTGCGGTGATGGCAGGAAGCACAGTGGCTTGCCTGCGGACGCGGTGAGCGCGCAGGCGGGTGGGCAGCGCGAGAAGTATCTGTTGGGTCAATCATTTAGCTGAGAGATGGAGAGGTCTGCGGGGGCGCTTAAGAATTTGCTTGACATCGAGTACTCTGTGATATAGAGTACTCTTCATATGAAAACAGAGACCGAGGGAGCAAGGGAACCAGAAAGCAGCGGGCAGAAAGACAGGGAGTATGCAATAGGGAGCAGGGAGTAGAAAAAAAGACGAGCGGAAAAAGAGCGAATCGAAGGCGGAGATGATGGCGAGCGGACAAAAGACGGAGACGGCGCTGGAAGTTGATGCGCTGGTGAAGCGGTTCGGCGATTTGACGGCGGTGGATGGGGTGAGCCTGAAGGTGCGCGCGGGCGAGTGCCTGGGACTGCTGGGTCCGAACGGCGCGGGCAAAAGCACGCTGATCCGGAGCATGGTGGGGCGCGTGATCGAAGACAGCGGGCGCGTGACGGTGATGGGGCAGGCGGCGGGGTCCACAGAGGCAAGAATGGCGCTGGGATGGGTTCCGCAGGAGCTCTCGATTTATCCGCGGATCACGTGCAGGGAGAATCTGGGATCGTTTGGGCGGTACTACGGGCTGAAGGGGCAGGCGCTGAAGGACGCGATTGCGTGGTGCCTTCTTTGGGCGGCGCTCGAGGACAAGCAGGGCGATGTGGCGAAGACGCTGAGCGGCGGGATGAAGCGGCGGCTGAATATGGCTGCGGGGATGATGCACCGGCCGAAGGTGGTGCTGTTCGACGAGCCGACGGTGGGCGTCGATCCGCAGTCAAGGAACCGGATCTTCGAGATGATCGAGGCGCTGCGAGATGCGGGGACAGCGATTGTGTATACGACGCATTACATGGAAGAGGCGGAGCGGCTGTGCGACCGGATCGCGATTATCGATCACGGGCGGATTATTGCCGAGGGCACGAAGGAAGAGTTGGTGGAGGGGACGTTTGGAAGACGCAGCCAGGTGCTGGCGCGGTTTGCGGGAGAGACGGAAGCGATTGAGGCGTGGGCCAAGCGGCACGGCGGCCGAGTAACGGCGGAGACGGCGGAGTTCACGATCGAGCAGGCGGGGGAGATTGCGCCGCTCTTGGACGATGCGAAGAAGGCGGGCCTCGAGCTGGTGGATTTGTCGCTGAGGAGACCGAATCTGGAGTCGGTATTTCTGCACCTGACAGGAAGGGAGTTACGAGATTGATTTTCAACGTTGCAAGGACGGCATTGATTGCGCTCAAGCGGGACCGCGGGGCGCTGGTATTGAGTTTCGTGTTGCCGCTGGCGTTTTTCTCGATCTTCGCGGTGATTTTCGGGGGGCAGCACGATTCGACTCCGCGCGTGACCTTAATCGTTGTTGACCAGGACAAGAGCGAAGCCTCAGGAAACCTGATTCGGGCGCTCGAACAAGACGGCTCGCTCTGGGTACATCGCAGTCCGGTGACCAAAAAAGGGGTCCGGTCTGGCCCTGACTACACGGCAGCGACTGCGGAGGCGGCAGTGAAGGCGGGCGACGCTCCGGTGGCGCTGATTATTCCTGCGGGATTTGGGCAGCACCCGATTGCGTTTGGGCCCGACAGCGGCGGAAGCACGCTGGAGTTGCTGAACGACCAAAGCGATGCGATCGCTCCGCAGATTGTGGTGGGCCTCTTGCAGAAGGCGGCGATGACATCGATGCCCTCGGCGATGGCGGACGAGGGGATGAAATACGCGGAGGAGTACATGGGCGGATTTACTCCGGCGCAGAAGACGAAGGTGGACGGCGAGTTGGAGGCGCTGCGGAAATTAGAGGCAGACGGAAGGGTGGGAGCCGGAAGCGGGAGTTCGGGAAACGGAAGTTCAGAAAACGCGAGCGCGGGGATTGTGGCGGTGAACGTGCGCGCGGTAGTGGGAGAGAACAAGAAGAACCCGATGATTTCGTTTTATGCGGCGGCGATCGGAGTGATGTTTCTGATGTTCACGGCGAGCGGGTCGGCGGGTGCGCTGCTGGACGAGGCGGAGAGCGGAACGCTGGAGCGGGTGCTGAGCACGCGCGTGACGATGACGAAGCTGCTGGCGGGGAAGCTGGTGTTCAATACGGGGCTGGCGTTTGTGCAACTGGTGGCGATGTTCCTGTGGGGGTGGGCAGTGTTCAAGCTGGACTTCTTCAGCCATCTGCCGGGGTTTGCGGTGATGGGGTTGTGCACGGCGTTTGCAGTGGCGGCGTTTGGGATGCTGCTGGCGAGCGCGTGCCAGACGCGGGCGCAACTGGGAGCGCTGTCGACTCTGGTGATTCTGATTATGTCGTCGGTGGGCGGGAGCATGTTTCCGCGGTTCCTGATGCCGGAGGGGATGCAGAAGGCGGGACTGCTGACGATCAATGCGTGGGCGATCGACGGATTCGAGAAGGTGTTCTGGCGGGATTTGCCGGTGACGGCGCTGTGGCCGCAGGTTGCAGTGCTGTTGGGGGTCGGAGTGGTGCTGTTTCTGGTTGCACGGAGAGTGGCGCGGCGGTGGGAGTACGCGTGAAGGCAGCGGAGCTAGCGGAGTTAGCGGAGTTAGGCTGCCCACCCCAGGCGCAAGAACAAAGGCGCGGTGCCAGATGGCACCAAGGTGGGGCACCCACGAGAGGAATGACAGGAGGAAAGTTATGAACGCAGAGAATCTGGAGTTGACGGAGCGGTTGAAGTTGATTGAGAGCATGATCGCCGAGGGACGGCGGAGCACCACGAGATGGGCATGGACGATTGTGTTGTGGGGGGTGGCTTTTTACGTGGCCATCGCGTGGTCCACCGGAATGTTTGGCGGGCCCATCTGGGGACAGCACTACATGGCATGGCCGGTGACGATGATCGGCACATGGGTGCTGACGTGGAGCCTGGCCGGGCGGATGCATAAGAGTGCAAACGCGCCCAGGACGACAGTGGGGCGGGCGATCATGTCCATCTGGACGGCCATGGGCATTTCGATGTTCGCGCTGTTGGTTCCGCTGGGGTTGAGCGGCCGAGGCGACCAGCAAGTGTGCGTGGCGGTGGTAGCGACGCTGCTGGGAACAGCGACTGCAGCCTCGGGCATCCTGATCAAATGGAAGGCGCAATTTGCATGTGCGGTGGTGTGGTGGCTGGCATCGGCGGCATCGTTGTTTGGGACCGTTACGCAAAGCACGATTGCGTTTCTGGCGGCGATTTTCTTCTGTCAGATTGTGTTCGGGATCTACGCGATGATCCTCGAGTCGCGCGAGCAGCGGAGGCAGGGGGCAGTCAATGCCTGAGATGCCGGAGTTGAATCCTGTGATTCACGGGAAGCTGCGGCTGGCTCTGCTCTCGCTGCTCTCGGGGGTGGACGAGGCCGAGTTTACCTGGCTGCGAGAGAAGACGGGCTCGACGGACGGGAACCTGGGCGCGCAGTTGATGAAGCTGGAAGAGGCGGGATACGTGGCAATGAAGAAGCGATTTGTGCTGCGCAAGCCGCAGACGCTCTATCGGATGACGGAGAAGGGGCGGGCGGCGTTGAGTGAGTACGTGGCGGCGCTGAAGGAATTGTTGGGCGTAGCGATGTGACAGTTGTCAGTTGTCAGACCCGGGCGAGAGTGATCCAGCCTCGAGGGACTTACGGACGCGCTGCATGATGGAGAGGTAGAAGGCGAGATTGTGGATGGAGTTGAGCGTGGCGGAAAGAGGTTCGCCGGCGTTCATTAGATGGCGCAAGTAGGCGCGCGAGT
>Ga0182027_10000706_pt1 | contig 56902 bp, 34 predicted proteins | sample 712E1DmetaG_FD_121300 | JGI IMG/M metagenome (GOLD analysis project Ga0182027, IMG submission 121300) | Permafrost microbial communities from Stordalen Mire, Sweden - 712E1D metaG (Illumina Assembly) | ecosystem: Environmental > Terrestrial > Soil > Wetlands > Permafrost | place: Sweden...
GGTAGCATTCGCAAACGAAGTGACGGTCCTCCAGGTGGTCATATCCGGAAGATCGGACATCATGGAATTCCACGTGCCCTGGGATGTTACCTGCGAGTTCGGGTCCCACATATTCAATTGAAACGTGATGGATTTCAAATTGGGTCGGCTATCTTGGACATGGATGCCGATCACTTCGGAATTCGGTGACCCCATGATCGTCACTGTCCGATTGGTATCGTAGCGGGTCGTGATCAAGCCATCGTACAATTGCAGAGTTTGCTGAAACGTAGTATAGCCCGAATCCATTCTGGGACTGGTCGCGAGATTCAACCAGCCTTCGGAAAAAATCGTTTGCGGCGAAGCATCGACTCCGGTAACCTGCATGGTGATCCCATTTGTGTTCCACACCATGGCGCCGACGCGACCATTGCCTACTGCCAGTCCGCTGGCAGGACTGGTGATGGGTGTGTTGAAAACGACATTGTGCTTGGACAGGTAAGCGGCATAGTCAACAGCAAGTACACCGCTGGTTTGGTCGAACGCGTGATTCGCCGCAACCGCATCGCGATTCACGGCGATGAGGCTGAAAGCGAGGATTCCTGATAAAATGAGATGCCTTTTCATATGTTCTCCTTGATAAAGGATCTTTATTGCATGATCACGATTTGCTGCGCTGCGGCGAAGCATTTCGCGTTCAGCGTGAGGAGATAGTGCCCTGTCGCCAAAAGTTTTGGATTAAACCTGTACATATGCGATCCCTTCGAAACACCTTCGTTGAACAGCACTCCCGCCACCCTGCCTTGCAGTGTATACATGTTGATTCTTACGATTGACCTGCCCGAGGATTGCGGCACGGAGAACCGTACGACAATCGATCGTCGCGTATTCTAGTTGACGAGCAGGCGACTTATTTCCATCCCGTTATTCGCACGAACAACGATAAAGTAAATTCCTGTTCCAATATTTCTTGTGTCAAAGCTGGACCGGCCTTTTCCATTAAACGTTCTCAAAGCCCTGCCGAGTGCATTGGTAATTGTCATTTGATAGTCACCATCGTGAGATACAATAAGCCGACCCTTATTATAGCTGACATTGAAATGACTATTTAAAGATCCATTAACGTTGTTAATTGGGCTGCGTACCGCGGTAGAGGTTACTGACATAACCCCGAACGAATCCATGGGAAAGTTCTTAAACCCGAGCGCCAGCGCGGGTGAGCCGGCCCGTACGCGGTAATCGCCTCGGGGCGAATAATCGGCACGAAACACCTTGGCCGTATCCGTAAACAGCGGGTCGCCCTGAACCGAATGCACGTCCAGCCCGGCGGCATGCCACGTGGCCCACGATACGCCTCCCACCTCGGTGTTTACTGCCGCGTTGGTTGCAAGGCAATTTGAATCGATCAATTTGGTGTTGGCCTTAATGGTATTGGGAATATTGGCCCCGCTGAAGAAGTTACACCAATATGTTTGACTACCGGTAAAGATATTGCGGGTCATGTAATGGTTCGACCCCACCCACACGCCCGTTATTTCAACGTCGGCGTTGCGCACGAGAATATTGTTTACATAGGTGTTATACCGGTTCCACTGCAGCTTGAGGCCGCCTCCCATACAGAGATTGTTGTATTGATTGTAATTCGACGCCTGATCGTCCATGTCGAGCCCGAAGTTTCCTGATTTGGCCTCTAAGCGGTTGTTGCGAACGATCGTTTGTTTCCATGCATCCAGCGTGGTGGCCGAGGTATCGGACTGCCAGCGTTCGTTGCGATCTCGGCCCCAGGCGTTAAATGGCCCGCAATCGCTGGTTTCCAGGAGACAATCGTAGAGCCAATTGTATTCGACAATATGTCCGCCCCAGGACCCGTCGTTATAGTTGATTAAGGCGCGAGGAGAACCATGAATGGTATTGTGGCGCAGCGTATCGCATTGGGTCGCCGATAGCTCAATTCCGGCAGGCATTTTTTCAAATATCCCAATATTCGCCATCATATTATTGCTAACGGTGATATATTCCGGAAATTCCCCATTAATGGGGTCAACGGGACCAGGTGTTCTGTCGGTGCATGTTCCCGCATTGCTCCATGAGTTAGGGCATCTCACGGAGGAGCGCAGACCATTGATTGCAACACAACTTGCGCCCGTCTCATTAAAAACATTGTTATAGATGACATCGCTGCGATTGTAACCGCTTACAAAAATGCCATTCCCGCCGAGTTGATCAAAAAGACAATTTTGAATCGTAATATTTTCCGCATTTTGGATAAAAATGGCCCCCGCACGGGCAATGCCCCAATCCGATTTGAAAATGAGTTCATAAGGTTTGCTGAAAAGCGTGCGGAATGTATGAGTAAAGGTGATTCCATTGAATTGAATGTACTTGACACTACCGGCCGTTGACGCGGAAGCGCCGACGAATCGGAGCAGTTCGTCTTGCGAGGCGAGCTCGATGGTGGCCGTGCCCAGATTCGTTCCCGCCGGAGGATAAAAGAAGAGCTGGCCGGTCGATTTGCGGTAGAACCACTCGCCGGGCGCATCCAGTTCTTCAAAGATATTTTCCACCATGCGGTAGGTGGCATTCAGTCCGCTGCCGCGGTTATTATCCCCTACCCAGGTCTGTTGGAGTGTCGTGCCGCTCTTGCCCGTGATGATGTATGAATTGCCGCCCCACATATTTATATGCAGACCGCGAATATAGCCAGGACCTTCGCCCGGATTGGCCCAGTTTCCCACGCGCGAAAGGCAATTCGCGTCATATCCGTTAAGTATCGCCGTATTGGCATTGAAATTCGGGAACCGTGCAAGAACCTGGCGCTTGCCGTTAAGGAAAAGCCCGTCGACTTTCAGGCCGGTCGCGATGGTAGTCACCATGATCTGACCGGATGAAACCGTCCAGTTGCCTGCCACCTTGATGCCGCCGCTAATGACCGGTTTCTCGGCGCCGAAAGCGGTATAAACAATAGGCGCAGTAGCAGTACCGGAATTTGGGGAACCGAATACCACGGGCGCGCTCAAATAATAGGTTCCGGCGCGCAGATACACCGTGACCGGGGTATTCCCCGCCTTGAGCTGATCGGCCTTGTCACGGGCTGCCGCAAGCGTTGCCAGCGGTGCGGAGACCGTCCCGGCGGCCGCGTCGTTGCCCGTCGGCGAGACATAAATTTCCGCCCCAAACAGCGTGGCGGCACTGAGGCACAACAAGCCGCAAACCAGAATGATCTTTGATTTCATAGAATCCTCCCTACATAGGCGTTAACGGTGAAAACGATGTTTAAAAAGGACGTTCCCTTGGAGTCGAAAAGGGCAGCGACGAAAAGACCGCAGACCGCATAAACGCGACGAAGCGGGCCCAATGAATTGCTGCTAAAGAAATTCTCGGTAATTGAGGTAACCATATAGATTTGGCACATAAGTATCTCATTTTTGGAGAACGATACTTATGGCAAATATACGAAAACACCGATAAATTGTGAGGTTTATCTTGATTCTATTGAGATGAGGACAAGAAATCGTCCTCTACTGGAGTACGTGCTGGAACATCAAGTGTAGGTAATTTTCAAAGCCATCGCGTCGGATTTACCGTAATGCGTAATGATCCACCTACGTAAATAAGCACTGTCTTCAAAGCGCTTTCCACAACCGGTTGCCATACTTTTTACACTACGTATTTTTCATACGTAACTATATGATACGCAATTTAGCAGTACAAACGAATTATCGGCATCCTTAACGCCTTGTTAAAGGCAAAAGTTCGAGCGAAGAAATCGGCAAATCACTGGCAGACTTTCCATTCCAGAAGCTCAAAAGTTCCCGAAATCAACAATTCTCCTGGCGAAATAGATTTCACACGGCCTTGCGTCGTGCTCGAATTTGACGGCATTGCCGACAAGATTCTGCAAATCGTGGCTCGCCACAGACGCGAAATGCTCCAGTTTCTCATTGGACATTGCCAATTCCTTTGCCCTTTGTACCAGCTCCGCAGGTGCTGCTTTTAGGTTTGCATTCCGGCTCATGCCAGTGCTTTTCAAATTGCCCTCCCCCGAAAGAACTTGAATACTACAAAGTTAATATTTCACCATAACTCGCAGCACCCACCACCAGTCACCCGGCCTGGACAAAACATCGTCCCGTTCCGCTTGCGTAATTATTGGAACGTTTGGCCGCATATGGTCCTGGGCAATTTGACCGATAATACTGAACCTGTCCAGAAATGTCTTTTTCGCATAGACCGACCATTTCCAGGGGACGATGTTCCTCCCGTTGGAAGTCAAGGGAATCGGCAAGTTATCGTCGATGACGTTTTTGTAGCTGTTTGAATAGAACGTGGGTTTGTATTCGCATTCCATGGAAAGTACATCGAAAAACTTGAACGCAGGGACGTTGAACCCAAGCATGGCGACGGCCCGGTCCCACCGGTTGTGGTAGTCCGGAAAAGCAAGATTTGTATCAGTATTATGATTTTTGTAATCTTCCCATCCGATGACGCATGCTTCCCCGTACAATTTAAAGTCTTCCGGGCCAAACCAGTTTGAAAATGCCGAAGGAAGCAACAGTTTGGGATCAAAGGAAAACAAGATATCAGGCTTTGTACCTTGAAATGTGTAATGCGCAGTGTCACCGCCTTTTGTCAAATACATTGTAGCAAGAGAATCGTAACTATCCTTGAGGTCAAGGTGGTTGCTGATTTGAAACAGGTGTGCAAACATGATGCCGGCGCCTAACTCGAGGCTGTGTGCGATTGTATAATGGGCCACATAGGACAACGAAAAATCCTGGGTCGGATACACCAGGGCTTCGCTTGTAAAGAGAAGGTCCTGCTTGAAACTGTCCCACAGTGTGCTGCTGGCCCGGAAACCCAAGAGACGGGTAAATGGCTGGTTGAAGTTGTTGATCAAAATCGGCGGATAGGTACCGCTTCTGAACAGGTATTCGCCCAGGTTCCTCACGGATTTATTGTCCTGGTAGGGAAAATACCCAACCCCGAACTCCAGAAAAGGTTTGTCCTTGTCTCCAAATGGATAAATTCCTTCCACGCGGTTCGGATAGAGCCAGAAACGTGACAAGTATGTTGACCTGTCGGAAACATTCTGCGGGTACGTGAAACCCAGTTGGGCCTCTATGGATAGTATGAATTTTGCCCTGTCCATGATGGCAAACTCATCTGAAAACTGCATTATTGCCCGTTCGAGCCAGGCATGATTCATTATGAGATTGTTTGAAGTCGGCGACAGGCCGCTGACGATCTGGCCGTTTTCAAAAGCAATAAATCCGTATTGCTTGGTGAGGGTTAATGGAATTCCGGCAACGCTTAAAGACGTGAGCGGAATCGCCAGAATTGCCGCGGCATATATAAGAAACTTGATATTTTTCATGCTTCTCCTTTTAACCTATAGTAGCAAAACAAAACCGGCCAAGCTTGCGGCTTGTTCACATTCCAATATTAAAACTGAGACACCAGCGCCAATCCTTCGTAGTGTTCAACGTCGACTCCATTTCAGAGGAGCCTAAGACGGGAAACGTCGGCCTGTAGTGATCGCGGCCAACCATACCGATGACGGAAAACGCGCCCCCGAACGATTTTTTTGCATAGAGAGACCATTTCCATGGCGTTCGGGCTTTCATCACTTCCGCGGGAGGAGTTGCGGAGGCATTGAGCAGGACTTGACGAAAGCTGTCATCGTATTTTGATGGGAAATATTCCGATTCAAGGGAAAGTATGTCCAGCATTTTAAACGTCGGGACGTCAAATCCAACCATCCACGCGGTCCTGTCGGCACGGTTCGCATAGCCCATGAACTGGCCCTTTTTCGTGGTGTCCAGGTCCGGACGGTTTTCCCATCCGCAAACCAATTCTTCTCCGTAAATGCGGCAATCGCTTTTACCGAAAACATTGGAAATAATCGAAGGCAGAAGGGGCTTGGGGTCGAAGGAGACCATCACTGACGGTTTAACTCCTTCAAAATTATATGGTACGGTATCGCCGTTGCTTGTTATGTAGGTAATTCCCGCTGCTTTTCCCGAAGTATAATCGTCGTTTACCGAGATTAAATGGGCCCAATCGATGGCTGCCCCAATAGTAAGACAATTTGCAAGAGTGTAATGCGCGGCAAGCGTCAGGGAATAATCCTGGGTCGGAAACATGAGCGCTTCGCTTGTGAACAGAAGATCGATTTTTAAAGTTTCAAAGAGAGTGCTGCTTGCCCGAAAACCAAGAAGTTCGCCGTAACAATGATTAAAATTCGAAATTAAATACAGGGGATACGTGCCTGTCCTGAATAGAAACTCGCCCAAATTGGTTGCATCAGGATTGAATTTGTAAGGGAAGTATCCCATGCCGAATTGCAAGAAAGGTTTTTCTTTATCACCCAATGTGTATGTACCTTCGATTGCAATTGGTGCGAACAAATTACGGGCGACCTCGGAATCATAGGAGAGCAATCTTTTCTGGGGATATGAAAAATTGATCTGGCCTTCTATGTCCATCCACAGGCGGATTGACGGGGTCGGCTGCGCGTCGGTAACGAACTCATAGAGAAACCGCTCCTGCCATCCCTTTTCAATAGGAGTAGGAGAGGGCAAGTTGTTGCTGATGCTTGTCCCGCTCACTATCTCGCCCATTTCCAGGGACGCGGAACCGGAAAACTTGACTTTTGATTCAGTGTTGTCGGCAAAACAAAGGGCGCATGCGAAAAACGCGGCGCATATCATGCCGTTGCGTACGTGCGAATAATTCATGGAAGACCTTTCTCATTAATAAATTTATTTATTCATGAGTCATGTAATGACCGACCTTGTTAAAGATGTCCGCCCGCCTGGTTGCGGGCGGACATCTCGTAAAATCAATGTCACTGGGAGAAGTGCGCCACTGTTACTCGAGAGTAAGGGTCACTTTGAGCGGAAGATTAATCGACGATGGGCCCACTGCAATCGTGTAATCATCGGGCTGGACGATAAATTTTCCGCCATTTGCCAGCTTGTCGTTATAATAAGCGAAATCACGAGGCTTTAAATTGAAAGAGACGTCTTTGGCTTCCCCGGCGTTCAATGTCAATCGAGCGAACCCTCTTAATTGCTTGACCTGGCGCGGCATGGCAGGGGCTTTTTCGCTAATATATAATTGCGCGACTTCGTCTCCTGCACGCGCCCCCGCGTTCTTTATATTCACCGTAACGGTGATATCTTCTTCGACCTGGGCAGTTGTCTGGCTCAACCTGATGTTACTATATGCAAACGTTGTATAGCTGAGGCCCTGACCAAAAGCCAGGAATGGCGCAATGCCTGTCCGGTCGTAATACATGTAACCGACGCCGGTATCAACCGAAGGATACTGGTGCTGCAGAGATGTGGGGTTCCATGCCGGCAGAGAGCTTTCGGATACCGGCCATGAGGACGACAATTTTCCGGAAGGATTGACATCTCCGAAAAGGATGTCGGCAAGCGCCGTTCCCTGCGACTCGCCCGGATACCATGCCACGACAATGGCCGGAGCATTGGCCCATGCCTCTTTTTTTGCCGCAGTCCCACCTGTAAACACCACGATGCATTTCTTGCCCGCAGCCATTATCTGGGTGACCAATGTGCTGCTGGCGGCATCGGCGACTGTTGCATCGCTTCCTGTGATTCCCAAGAGCGGGCGGTCGGCATTTTCCGTTTCTCCGTTCACGCCTATAAAGACAAGAACGGCATCCGCTGATTGCCATGTGCCATTGTTGATTACCTTTGATGCGCCGATCTTCGCGCTTATACCCTGGGCCCACATGACCACATTTGCAGGCAACTGGCAGATGGCATAGCCACTGCCGCCGCCGCTCAACCGGACGGTGCTGACCCATGGTCCGACAAGGGCAATGGAATTGATGGTGGTTTTGTCAAGCGGTAACGTGTTGTTGTCGTTTTTCGCCAGGACAATGGATTCACGGCCGAGTTGCAAACAAATAGCCTGATGCGCCGGTCCCATGAGCGCATTTGTATAGTTCGAAACACCAAAAGGCTTACCAATGACTTGTGAAAAGGCCTTGTTTCTCATAATTCTCCGCGCCATGTCGTCTATTCGAGCAATTGATACTGCTTTTGTTGAAATGGCATTGTCCAGCGGCGTTGTCCCAAATTTGGCAACAGTTATAAGCTCGACATCCTGGCCGGCATTTGCGGCTGTTGCAGTGGCAACAGGGTCTATCGCACCCCAATCCGAAATCGTGTACCCTGTATATCCCCAGTCGTATTTTAGAATATCGGTCAATACATGAGGATTGCCTGCGCAATAGGTGCCGTTTAACTGATTGAATGCGGTCATTATTCCCAGTGTTTTTCCCTCTTTAACACAAATTTCGAACGGCATGGCGAATATTTCCCGCAGGCAGCGCTCGGAAATATTCGAACTTGAAGTTCGCCTGTTGGTTTCGATATCATTACAAACGAAATGTTTTTCCGTTGTCCCGGCCAATCTGCTATTGGCGCCTTTGATATAAGCAGCGCCGATTTTTCCGGATAAGAATGGGTCTTCACTGAATGTTTCATAACCTCTTCCGCAACGCGGATCCATTACTGGCGTAGTCACAGGGGCTTCTAAAGTGTATTTGCTTTTTGCCCAAAATTCTTCTGCAATCGCTGCACCCACCTGTTGCATAAGTGCAGTGTCGAAAGAATTTGCCATAGCAGAAGGACCGGCATACGCCGTGGCATAGGTGCCTTCAGATCCTCCGCAGGGCTGCTGGGTGCCGTTTTCCATGCGGTAACCAGGGAGTCCAAGCCGGGCTATATCTGTTGAAACCCTACCACCTCCGGTGGCGAGTTGGCCTGTCCCGCACAACTGCAGTATTTTTTCATCCTGTGTCATGAGAGCGAGCAAGCTATCCACGACTGCTTCCACCCTGGTTTTGGCTGCTGTTATGGTAATCCGGGCCGTGTATTGTGCTGCCGGCGTACCGGTTATTTTGCATTTGAAATCAACGGTATTTGTCCCGCCGATACCGTTTACTTCCGGATACCCTTTTGTACCTACCATTCCGCTTACCTGATATGGCGTCACTATTGTTCCGCCTCCTACGGGCACAAAGTCAAGCGCAATGTTCAGGGAATCATTGAGTCCCAGATGAAAATCGAACGTTATTCTCCCTGAATAGTCGTACACAGTGATGGCGCCAGAACCGGTGACGCTCAGAAGCTTGATTATCTTGACGGGAACATTGACCGTGTCGATGACGTTTACCGATGGAACATACGGCAATGTTCCGGTGTAATTGGCAAGCACGCCGCAGGACAAAAGAGCCAGTAGTATGAAGATTTTCCTAGTCATGGTTTCCCCCCTTAACGATACACGATGAAGTTAATTGTTTTTTCAAATGTCCCGTAAGCGAGCTTTGCAAAGTAGATCCCGCGTGCCAGCTTGCCGCCCGAGACGTCCATGGAAACGTTGCCGCTTGGGGAGGTGATCGGGACGGTCTTGACGCGTGCGCCGGTAACCGTAAACAACGAAATGCTCCCGTTCTTCGGTGTCGAGGTGAGAGACCATGAGAAGTCAATTGCATTCGCTCCGCTGAAACGAGTCCTGCCGGCAAACGAAGCCTCTCTTGTGGAAACCAACCGTCCACCTGTCATTAAGCCGACGGTAGTCGGAAACGAGAATGGAACACTGCTTTTTACTGTTATCTCTGCATAAAGACAAGAGAACACAAACGCCAGGATTAAAAAACTGCTTTTCATAGTGGCTCCTCCCTTGGGATATGGCTATAAGTTGTTTTTGCAAGGTACTGTATTTTGTCAAACTCAGGGAATCGCCGGATTCTAATTTGAACTCATTGGACTACCCAGCCTCTCTTGCTCCATGTGCGATCTACTGGAAAATTGAAAACTGCCGGCAAAAAAGTTCCCGGCGACCATCATTCTTGTGAAGCGCGATCATTCGTACCAGGTAAATGCCGCTCGGCCGGATCTTTCCACCGTTGCAAAGCATCTCGTTTTTCCCTGCATGGAATCCGCCGGTCAGCGTTTCCCGCCAAACTTGTTTCCCGGTAAGATCGTACATCGCAAACACGATCTTTTGGATGTCTCTGAAATCATTCGGAACGGTGTAGGCAATTCGTAGGGTTTTGGCGCCGGTGACTGCGCTCACGCCGAGCAACTTCAATTCTCCCTGGGCCAAACCTTTGTTCAAATCACCGGCCTGAGGATGTATCGCGGTAACGCCGTCTTCCACATTGTAATAGACATCCGTGCTGCCCACGGAAGCGCCAAGGCTGGTCAGCAGCAGGTTGCCAAGCCGCTTTCCCTTAACCAAGTCATTTTGCAGCAAAATCTCATTAATCAACCAAAATCCGGTCCCCTGCTTGAGCTTGAGCAATACCGGCTCCCGATTGAGCATCCAGGTATTCTGGTACTTCGAACGGTTCGATGGGCTGGTGTATTTGTCATACGCGGTTTTCAAGGTTGCCCAGTCTATCCGGTAAGGCGCGACCAGCTCGTTGACATCAGGATAACTTTTCCCGCTTGCCTTAATGCCGTTGTTCAGTTCGGTCGCGGTCCAGTCAAGGTCCTTATTGTTGATACCCATAAGCAGATCGTCCGGGTTCATTTCAAACGGGTTCGGTATGTTGAGATACCCGTAACGAACTACGTCCATGGGGCTGCTTTTGCGCAGCCACGAGACCGCGCATTTGACACACCGGGTTTTCTCGGTCGGTGTGCTCAGCGTCAGCGAGAACTGGTTCATTAACTGGCCATAACTCGTCATCGTACCGCCGGTGATCTGGTGTATCATCACCTTTCCGCCGCCACTGACAAAGGTATTCAGTTTTGTGACATTGGCGGACGCGCTCAGACTGGTCGCAATGCTCGTTGATGTCCCGTCAATAATTAACAGCGTATAGGGCGTCAGGTCTGGAAGGGTAGCCGAGTTCAGCGCATCATAGCGAAGGCCAAGACCATCATAATAAGTCTTGATTGCACCGGCATCGACGATAAGACCGGTCTTGGCCTTGACAGAAGGCGTGTATTCGCCGAGGTAGTTCAGCATGTTCACCAGGAGTTGTCCGGCAACCGGTTCGTTATTGTACTGCGGCACGATCTCCATCTGGCTTAACAAATACGTTCCTTTTCCCGCAGGAACTTCCAAGATCGGAGCGTAGTCGCCGTCGCTGTCGGCGGCCACGAGCACACGAATGTTTTCCGGAACAGTCGGCCGGTCATAGACGTTCTGCGCCGTGGTCACATTATTGGCCCAATAGCTCAAATCATTCTGGTCCAGGCCATCGAATATCTTGTGCTTTGCGCCATTGAGCAGGAATTGAACGTCCTTCTTCGCGCCGCTTATCAACGATGGCAGATTGATCGGCAGTGACGGCTTTGTCGTCTGCGATAGGCACAATACCCTGCCGCCGCCTGCGGCGAAATCGGCTGAAAGCCCGGTCGTCGAATTATTGCTGCCGATAACAAGCACGTCATACGCGGTCGATGTGACGCTGGACAGCGCAGTCACCGCGGTATAGGTCATCCCGATGTTATCGAGAATCGCTTTGGTCGTTCCGGCCGGGTCGAACAATGCCACCTTCCTGCCCGTCATTCCCGGCAGATTTGCCGATGAAAATTTCGGATAGATATTCCCATCGTAGGAACAGGTATTCACGGCCTTTGTATCCATATAGAAAGTCCGGTTGATATGCACGGGCGTTTGCTGCGATACGCTGGGCGCGGTCCAGCTGACACTCTGGGTTCTATAGGTTGTTCCAGGCTGGATATTGTTCCACGGCGCGGCTGTCAAATCATTCGTATATAGGACTGTCCCATCAGACTTCCTCACGATCTCGGTTTTCATATGGTTCGCGTTCTGAAAACTTTCGTACCACAGATCGAAGCTCCTCGTTATCGTCGTTGCCGAGTAATAGTTCCGGTTATTGACCGGCCGGAATCCTGTTTTCCAATCGGGCATCAGATCCGTACATCGGACAGCCTGATACAGTGGAATGTACAAATAGAACCACGGCAAGGGAGTGTAGAGCGGCAGATCCGGATCAGCCCAGTTGATAGTATGTTCGAACGGCGTTATTACCTGAGGTTTTATTCCCGGCGCGGTCAAATCGGGCCACGACAGTGTCTTGTTCGTTTCGTTGAAAAACGGCTGGCATCGCAGAGCGCCCCAATGAGTACTCCAAAGACAATACTGGCCGTATTGACGCTGGTTCTGCAAGGCTGTGGTCTGGCCGATCGCGGTTTCGCCGTGTTTCCAATAGCCGGTGCCATAGTCCTGGCTCTTGCATTCATAACCGCACGGACCTGTACCCGTATCGCCAAAGCTGGTAATCTGCGGATCAATATACTCACCCATTGAATGAATTTTGTTTGCATCCCGGATTGGCGGGACGGGCAATGCTGCGGTGTAGAGACCTGAGTGATTGATATCCATGTAATGGACGCTGCAAATCTCAGGGCTGCAATAGCCGTTTTCCTCGCAGTAAACGATCCGCGTGGAATCCATTTGGGCGGCGGCCGCTCTGTTTGGTTCCGGGCTGACGCCCATATGCGCCACCTCATTGCCCGAACTCCACAGTATGATGCTTGGATGATTGCGGTCGCGTTCGACAAACCGTCTCTCGTGATCAGGGTAATATCCCGAATCATCACCGTCGGACCCGAACACTGCAGCTTCGGCAACGAGCATCATTCCAAGCGAATCTGCTACTTCGTAAAGGGCCGGATCATACGGCATGGTATGCGGCCGGAAATAATTGCATCCCCATGATTTCATGGCGCTGAAGAGAGCGACAAAATACGATCTTGCCTGCTGGTACTCACTGTGCATGTGATGACTATCGCCCCGCAGGAACGCCTTTTTGCCGTTCAGGTAAAACTGCGTGCCGGAAACATAAAACTCCTTGAAGCCGAACCGGGTTTTTTTCCAATCCACGACCGTGCTTTTGTCCGAATCGTAAATCACCGTGTGAATAGTATAAAGGTAAGGATCTTCCGGGATCCAATAATGCGGATTATTCCATGACCCGCTGAAACTGTACGTGTGACTTGTCCCGGCTGCAAGCGTCTGCCAGTCTGAATCAAATGTCAAGACAATGGCGCCGGAAGCGTCTGTAACGAAATTCCGGATATAGAAGGTGCGCGATTTAGCGTCCTCGTTTCGCACCGGAACGTCCGTAGCGATTTGATTGTTGCGAAATGACGTTTTGACAAAAAAGGCATTGTCGATATAGACAAGCGGATATGCCTTAAGGTAAACATCCTGCCAAATGCCTCGATGCGCGCCGAAATCCTGGCCGTAGCCGCTCGGGTGAACGGCATTCGGACCGACCTTGACGGTAAACGCGTCGTTCGTTCCGTTTAGTAAATTGTTTACCTTGCATTCAAAGGGCAGGAAACCGTCACTATCGGTCACCGCCAAAGTCCCGTTCACGCTTACCTGCGCGAAAAACCGTACGGAATTGAAAGACAGCTTGATCACTTTGCCCGACATACTTGTGGGCACGCTCAGACTGTGGCTGTAGGTTCCACCGGCCCAAGTCGTAGAATAAGTGGGAAAGTTATTAAGAAAGTTGAACGATGCCTCACTACTATGGTCCCACGTTGCAGGCACCTGGATCTTTGTAGCTGCCTGACCGTCCGGTGTGAAATCCCACATCCCGTTAAGGCAAACGCTCTGACGGACCTCGGTCGTGGGAAGTATCTTCGGGATCGCCGGGTCGGGGTTCTGTCCAAAGCTTCTACCACCCAGAATCCCAAACGCCATCACTGCCACATTTGTTATGAGTATTCTTTTCTTGAGAATGGATCGTTTCATTTTTCTGACTTCCTTGATTTCTATTTAAAAACAATCAAAGCATCATTAGCTTTTTGGTTCATATAGCACAGTTTTATCCAGTTTGCGCTCTGGGATATGTTCAAAATGCGTGCTTCGTCGATTTTGCCGCCCAGGAAATACCTGGAAGTTGACGGCAGGCCGCCCAAAGAAAGATTTTGGGGGAAGGTTTGGCTCGATGTGTCTGGGGCGACCATGATCGAGCTGTCGGCAACGGCACCATTCAAATACAGATACTGCTTGCTCCCATTGCGAACACCAACCACATGGAACCATGCACCTACTTGCGCCCGCACCTGCGTATCGTCCCACCCAAGCCCGGTTTCCATTTCCGAAAACTGCCATTCACTGAGGGTGACCTGCAGATGGTACTCCTGGTTTCCCTTTGCAATGATGTCGCCGAACTGGTTTGCGGCAGTCGTGCCGGAGGGCAGCGAGTCGAGGTAGACCCAAGCCGATACGGTGTACGTGCCGAGTTGGGGAAATGTGAGCGCGCTGTTGGCAGTATTGGAGACGTCAATTGACGTGGAGGACCCGTTAAATGCCTGGGCAGAACATATCATGCCGGGCACGGCTACGGGAGGCGCTAAGGAAGGAGTCCCGTCGTAATGGTTCGAGGTAGCGTCCGCTGCGGGCGCTCCAGTCGATTCATCGAGGTGCCACACCCCCTGGAATCCGCTGGCGGTATCGAACACGACCTTGCCGTTCGATTCGCTTGTTGCGTTTATATTACCCCAATACATGGTGATGACATGCGAGCTGTCGTTTCCGTAAACCGTGTCTACCTTCACCCAGACTTCCGCAGCCCCATTTGCAGAGTCCCAACGCTCAATTTCGTATGCAAGCCGTGAATTATCCGCTTTCGCAAAGCGAATATCGGCGCCATTGGCTTTGGCTTGGGAAAAATTGAAATTGTTTGAATTCAATCTGACGAGGACCGGAAACCCATTCACATTTCCGTTGACATTCGCGCCAGAAACGGTGGTGTTGAGAACCAAGTTCCGATGATAAGTCCATGTGCCGGCTTGCACAAGCGTTGTTTCACCCGCAAACACCTGCACGCTATCAGCGAAAATGGCGGAAACAGGAATACCGTTTCCAGTAGCATACCGTATGGAAGGCATGACGCCGGACGGAACCGAAGACAGGATCATGCTGCCTTTGCTCGTGATTTTCTCATATATGTCGGTACCGTTGATAAAGACGTATCCGTTGATAGTGTCGACCGAATCCGGAAGGGTGATGGAAATAGCACCGACTTTGCTCATGGATTGGGATGAAAGACGAACGGTGTCCCCGACGACATGAATGTTACGCGCCAGTAAAGCGCTCTTGTCGAGAACACGGGATGCCAGCAGGTTATACGTGCCCGTGTCTGCAGTCACCTCAAACATGCCGGCTTCGTTCGTGGTATCGATGAGTGATTTGGACAGCGGCAGATCGGTAACAGGGTTGTAAGAAGAAGGAACGAGACGGACAAGAGCGTCTGCGCAAGGCGTCTGATCTGGATTCACAAGGATACCCACGACAGGATTGCCTCCGCGTGTCCCGCCGCCGGCAACCTCTGTTGACGATGTACAAGCGGTCCACAGCGGGATGAGCGCTCCTGCACTGCAGATCACCAGTATTTGGCGAAACGGTCTGGTGGAAAGGAGTTTCATTTGGCATCTTCCTGGTGACTAAATGGAAACAGCTGAAGGTTCAGCTGGAAAACGACTTCCGCCTTTTGTTTTTCGCCCGCGACCATGTCCAGTACTTCGTTCGTAAAGGAACGTATCCGTTCTTTAAGCATTTTGTACATTGCCCGGCTCGAGCTCAGGGTTAATCCTTGCAATTCACGCTGGTCTGCAGAAAACCTTTCGATAGATTGTTTTGCAAGCTCAATCATTTCCATGTGGTAGTTCTTGAGAGCAACGGATTCGATTTCGTATTCCGATGAAACCACCGTGTCCGTTGCAAGCCATCTTCCACTCTCATCCCTATAGATAAGGCCTAGGTCTTTGAGTAATTCAACGGATTTCCGTATCTTTGCGGGCGACACTTCCGGGATTATTTCCCTTGAAATAGCCTCTGGGACGTCGCCCATTTCTCTTTGAGTGACCATTTCGCGCACAACAGCGTTATACCATTGGGAAAAGTAGTCATATTGTTTAACGTCCAGATATTTAACAGATGATCGTCCTCTGAGTCTGACCATTTCGCCGAAAAATCTGTTCTTTTCGCTATTACTCTTGCTGTTGTTAAAGCCAACCAAAGCCTCAAAGTATTCGATTTCTTTTGCCGACAGTCGCATCGCTGCGCCGTATTTTCGGGTCACGGCTATTGAGAGATTCTGCCGTCCGTTCAGAATATCTTTGAGAAGGCTAGCCGTAACGCTTGCATTCCTGGCAAACGACCGGTAGGTAAACCCCTTTTGGATCTCCTTCTGAAGTTCATAATAGTCGCCTAGGAAAAACCTATAGTCTACATACTCAAAGATGTTTAATGATTTCTTGTTAATCATGGAAGAATAGTCCCTGCAAGAAGATCGACTGTGTTTCCCCTCAACCAGAATTGTATACATCGTTCATTCTTTGACATATCCTTTGGCATGTCCATAATAATAATCAAAAAAGATTGCGGCGTCAACAAATATTTAGTAAATTTCCGAACATATTAACATTTAACTTATTCATATTAAATGAATTAAGTTATTATAATTTTATATTTTGTCATATTTTTCCGAACAAATTTCGTGTAACTCCATGCAAAGAGGAGGCTAAGCATTTGCGCGCCTCTCATTGCCTCTGGGTGGATTTCCGGTATAAGGAGGCAGTGGGAACGGCCGATAGGAACCTGAACGCGAGCTAGAACCCGATCATTATGTCGGCGTCTTCAAGAAAATCCGAAGCCAGGCCCTCTACGATATTGGGCCATTTTTGCGAACCGGTGAATAAGAAGACTGTTCCTCCGCTTGGGATAGCCTTTGCTGTTTTCGCGTTCGTGTGCCTGGTATGCAATATCCTCTTTGTCCTGGTTCTTACTTTCCGTTTACCGCAAACTCCATAATCCTGCTCGCGTATCCGGTGCTCGCACTGTTTTTCGTGTTTGCGATGGTACACGTAAGAGTGTGGCGAGTGTTAGCAAGATCGCTCGCGAACATCCAAATCCATGGGATATACAATGCCGAACTCCATGGAGTGTATTGGTCAAGCGCTCCGGTTATCGTATTATCGATTTGATAATTGATAATGCCGGCATCAGGCCCTTCGGGAGAAACAATGCCGACCGCGGTACCCGTAAAACTGAACGTCAGCTTTGCGCCGGCCGCGGTTGCCTGAAGAACAGCCACATTGACAAATCCGCTACGGGTCCCCACGCCGTCCGTCGGTTTCCACGACACGACGGAGGTCCAGCCCGAGACAAGTTGGGCCGTTGCGATACTGTCGTAATGTCCATATTGGTAGCATAAGGTGTCAAGCAGGCGGGCCGGATGAAAATGTTTCGTGATTTGCGCCGCTGCAGGCAGCGAGTCTTTCCAGGCCTCATCGAAAATCCGCCGGAGTTCCCTTCCGTAAATAGGATTCGCGATCCCTGTGTCCTGCGGGTGAACGTTGGCCCCGAACTGCGCCCACGTGTAACGCTCCGCCACATATTGCGCCAAATTGATGGTGGAAACGCCGTAGTGCCAGGCCGGTCGTTCGTAAGAATCAAGAAACGGGATTGAATCGTATGACTGGACCGACGAATAAAAAACATTATCGGCCATGTGGATGCATACAATGTCGATATTCGGATTGTGCGCGCGGGCCTGACGGAAAATGCCTTCGAAGGCCCGCAGACGTACGGTACGGTTGATGTTGTTGCTGATATTGTTGGTGGTGTCGTTCACGGCCGCCTCGACAAAAAGAAGGTCGATTTTGCCCTGGGAGAAGATGTCGCGCTGGATACGGAACGCGTGCATGTTCGAACCGACACTCGGGATCCCTGCATTGACAAAAGCAAATGCTGTTTGCGGGAAGCGCGTTTGGAGATACTTTGTGACGGTATCGCGCCAGCCGGGATTAAAGGTAATCGACCCTCCTAGAAACACGACCCGACCCACCCTATTTTTTTGGAATTGATACCGGCTGTTCAACATGCTGTCCCGAAGAATAATTCTGCACGAATCCCAGAGGTCGACATATTTGAGGCTGAAGTCTTTGGCTGTGCCGTCGGCCAGCGAAACACCGCTTGATTTGTATGGAAAAACTCCCCTCCCGTAAACGAAGATGTTGTATCCTAATGCGGCTGGGCTTGAAACCTTGGATAACGAGGCCGCCGTCGAGGAAGAGCCGGCTTTGATCCCACCGCTGGAGCCCTGCGATCCATGCCACGTACCACAAGAGACAATCATTGTCTTTTCCGCCACAAACCCGTTGTACCGCAACCAGTACACGTACGCGCCACCGGGAAGCGACGACGCCGGGCGCCAATTGAAAGCGTTGCGCCCCGTGGTAGCATGCTGCGAAATACGGTCTACGACCTGTCCCTTCAATGAATAGATTGCAATTTCAACGGCGCCCGGTTCAGGCAGATAAAACGTGATCGTAGTCATGGTAGAAACCGGGTTCGGATGATTTTGCTCAAGGTAAACGGGCGCGGAGGCAACGCCGGGCTGATGCGTAATGCCGACTTCCCCGGGAAGCGACAGCGAATAGCGGCCAAGGCTGTCGGTAAAGGTGCTGACCTCGAGTGACGAGTCGCTCGCGTTGACAAACCTGATGAAGGCCTTGGCCACGGGTTTGTTAGCGTCGTTGCGCACGACGCCGGTCACATTTGCCAGCACCAGAGCGGGCGCCAAACACAACATCAGGACGAAGAGGTTTTTCATGCCATGAACTCACTTTCGACTCTCAGAAACATTCCATTACTGTAATGTTTATGTGCCCCGACCCGGCCCAGGAAATTGATTGGATTTAAAACGGAAAAGATATTTTGTACATTTTTTTATCTTCCCCCGTATTGATTTCCAATAAATACGTTGAGCCGGAAAGCTTTCCGAACCCCGCAGACGACCGGTCCAAAACAAACTCATGCGTCCCGGCCTCTTGACTGATGATGGCGCCCTTTACTTTTCTGCCATCGAGGCAAAACAATGCAATCGATACGGGGCCTGCATTGTCAAGACTATACGGCACAAGAACACGCTTTCCGGAGATCCTTATCACACCTATAGTGCCTGGGCCTTGCGCCCGGTTCTTTACAAAAGTCGAAACACTCTGGGCAATTTCAACCGCAAGCCCGGACGATGTCACGGCCCCGGTCCAATTGATCTTAAGTTCTTTTCCATATCCTATGCCGATCCTGGAAATGTTTGCAACGGCAACGCGGATTTTATTCACCCAAACAGGTGGAATGGTTGCGCCGTATTTGTCTTTCACATAAATCTGGTTTACCTGGACGGTATTGTCGGGCTTAAAAGTGATCCGCTGTTCGAAATTAGCAGGGTCTTGTGTAAAACTTACGGTCCCGTCGCCTTCGGGAGAAATATAGAAACCGTTTTTCAACGTATCGTTCATGCTCGCAGGAAGGTTCGGTTCAAGCCATAATTCGCCGGAATTTTTGTCCCGCTGGTAGCCGATTATGGTATAATAGTCCCGAAACAGGGCCGGATTTGTTATATATGTCTGATCTCCGTTCGGATCGGTTGCCACGCTAACCTGCGGCGTAGGCAATAAATACGCCGGCAAAGAGATATTAAACACCCTGTCTCTATCTTGGTAGGTACGTTCATAATTATCGTGCCGCATCGCGTACCAAACATCTTTTTTACCTGCAATGAGCGACAGATCCCCATAATTGGTCAAAAGGTACATTTGCCAAATGTAATAATTTCCACCGAAATCAGGCCCTTCATTTTTCCCGCACCCGTCGGTAAGGGGGTTATAAAAAGTGTTCAGTTGATTAAGGATCTTATCGATGTCCCCGGATGAAAAGTCATGACCGAGTTTGAGGAAATCCGTCAACGACGCGCCGGCACTGATTGCCTCACAATAATGCCCCGTTGGAAAAATGGCGTCGATAAATCGTTTCTTAAAATTGACGACTGCCGTATCATGGGCAGCGTCGAATTTCGCTTTTGACGCTGCATCGTTTCTAATTGATGCCAATTTCGACAGGATCTTATACGTGGCTATGGAAAGAGAGGAATTATATAAATGCGTGGCTATTGCGCCATTCCAGTCATAGGATGAAGCTGCAGTGTTATCAAAAGTATAGGGGTACGCTTTATCTCCGTACTGTTTAAGTTGTGTAAGCACCCGTTGTCCGGCTTTAAGTACATACGGCCAGAAAAAATCGAGCTTTGCGCGATCACCCGTTGCTATAAACGTTTCGTAAACCCCGACAATAAATCCGCAATTAAGGTCAGGCCAGTTATTAACGTCGCGGTAGTCCACCCAGGTAGTTTGATCCCACGTGGCGACAGCAACATTACATCCACCGGTTACATCGTGATGAATTTGCCCCACGGCGGAGTCGGTTTTTTGTGTTCGCGCCCAGAATTCCAGCTCCTTCCAGGCAAAATATGGGCAGAGTTGGGAAAAAATCTGTCGCGCATGCCACATCTGATCCATTGTACCTTGAGTCCCGAAATATCCTTCCGCAAAAAAAGTCCTTTTGTCTTTAAAGTACCTGCTGTTATTTGTTAAATTGCATAAGGAGTTCAACGTGGTGTTTACGACCCAATCGGGAACATTTGACGAACGCATACGCGTAACGAACGTTTCTGCATTGGTTTTGAATACGTCGAAATTGGCAAGGCCGGAGTCAGCCACACCGCCCACTCCGGTAAATAGGTTCGTATAGTAATACATTGAAATATCCACCGTGCTGTACCATGCAAAAACGAATTTGAGATATTTTGTTTCGTTAGCCGCAAGCGACACCTTGACGGCAACCATATTCGTTGTTCCGCTTATTGCGTTGCTGCATTGTCCGCTGGTAAGAAAATTCGCATCGCTTCCGGTAGTTATGACTGCGGCAGCGTCGCTGCTTTTAGCGTAAATGGCCTTTTGATGAAGATTGGTTTCGTCCTTGAACCCTTTATTCAACACAAGTGTCGGATTATTGCCTGTTGTTAATTTGAAGCCGACTGCCGCATCAACCGAAGAAGCTTGATTATTGGTTACCGAAAATTCGTACATGACACAAGGCCAGTTCAATTTATTGGAATCCAGTACTTCCCACGGACAACTGCCGATAAGCCGGACACTCACACCGTCTATGGCGCCGAAATTGGCTTTTTGAATAGGGAAAATCGCATCATCATCGTAGAGGCCACCCGAGGAAACGGCAACCAGCTTTGCACTTGTCGTAATTGTTCCACCCCTATTGGAAAAAAAAGAAAAATTCGCAGAAAGCGCGGCATAGTCACCGCATTTGGCCGGAGCTACATCGGTAAAGTAAACTTTCCCACTGTTTCCGCAAAATTTCACGGCCCCGGTCCCGAATCCGCCTAACGGCGCCCCGGTGGTGCCATCAACCTGAGGAAGTTCCGGAGCTGCAAAACAAAGTGCGGCAAGAATCGAAATTACGAGATGCGTGCAAATTATTTCATTGTGTATCATGGCGGTTTCCCCTTATAGCGTGAAAGCGCATTTCAGTAGCCATGCCCAGCCCCCGTGCTTGTGCATCGCGTCGCCGAAATACGCGCCGCCCTGCTGGAACACGTTTGATTCAAGCTGCATGTGATCATAGGCGATCTGGCCGACAAAGAAGAAATTCTTTCCGACGTACTTTTTCGCGTAAAACGACCATTTGAATTCATTCTGAAGCGGATCGTAGTTGGGGCTGACGATATCGGGCTGAGGCACCTGGCTGTTCCAGATGTAATCCGTATATGAATTCGGGTAGTTCCATTTGTACCATTCGCATTCAACGGCCAGAACATCCAGTATTCTGAATGCCGGCAGATTGAACCCGACCATGACCGGGATTCTCCGCCAGAATTCCTTATAGTAAAGAGGATAATCCTTGAGCCCGAGAATGGCGACTTCGGAATAGAGCCGCAGATCGTTGTCGCCGAAAAGATGAGAGGGAAAAAACGCCTTCAGGTCTGTGGCCAGTCGCCCCATCAACTTTGTGGACTGAAACGTATAATATATGGTGTCCGGATTCGCGCTGTCTATCGGCGCTTGATTGTTGATGGTGGGCGCGGTAAAGTTCCCGTTGACGGAAAGAAGATGGCTCCAGAACACGCCGGCGCCGACGGTGATCGCCTTCAGAAACGTGTAATCCCCGAGTACCGAAACCCCATAATCCTGCAGAGGCAGGACCCGCGATTCGGTGGTCAGCATGGCGCACAGGTGCAGGGAGTCGACCGGCTGTGAGCTGAGCCGGAAACCGGTCAGGCGGGCGAGGGGAAAATCAAACTGGCTTGACATGACCGGAGGATATGTCCCGGTCCGATACAGATATTCGCCCAGGTTTCGTACATCCTGATTGTATTTAAAAGGAAAAACCCCGAAGCCAATCTTGAGATACGGATGGTCGAGGTTTCCAAAAGTATGGCTGCCTTCGACGTGATCGGGATAAAACAGGTACTGCGGCTTGTCGTTTTCGAGAAAGTCCTTGTTTTGCGTCCAGGAATAGTGAACCATGGACTCACCGACAAGGTAAAACTCGTTCCGCTGGTCGACCACCGCGTTGAACCCCAGATCCATGTAAACGCGTTGATACCATATTTTTTCCACGGAATTGTCCGAACCCATCGGTTCACCCTTGACGACCTGCCCCGCTTCAAACGACCCCAATCCAACGAATTTCGTTTTGATATCCAAACTGTCCGCGTGGGCAAAGAAAAGGCAGGCGCCAGACAGAATGCCCATGATGAGGATTGTTTTTTTATTCACGCATGCCCTCCGGCTGAAGTTTTTGTAACGGCGCGGATTTTTTTCCGTTTACTGCGCCAGAATGAAACGTCTGCACAATACCGTGTTTCCCGAAACGACCTTCACGACATACACGCCGGGACTTAAAACGTTGTCAGCGTTCTGCGACACGACGCCGAACCGGTACCGCGTGACGCCGTTGCCGGAAAATCTTCTTGCCGTTTTTCCGTTCAAGCCCACGACACTAATCTCATGAGTGACACTCGGGCAAGTCGTGATCGAGAATGATTTCAAGGTCGAAGAAAACACCGGCGAATGCTGAAATACCGGACGTTTTTCGTTTAGTACCGGCGCAAAATTTGGATTATCCGAGACCGTGATGATTGCTCCGGACGGAGGGATGGTCTGCTGCAGATTGATCCGCAGCTCTTTGGCGTATCCGGTCCCCACTTTGGTCACCTGCGCGTTGTCGACGGGCACACCGTTTATCTTGACGTAATTCACGGCCAGCCCCTTGTCCCTGACGTACAGAACATTGACAACAAGGGAACTGTCGGGCACAAAAGAAATCACCTGCGTCGCGTAGCCCACGCCGCTTTCCGTGTAATTGACCGTCGCCCAGCCTTCGGGCGAAAAGACAAGCGCTTTGGTCATCGCGTGGTTCATTTCCGCGGGAAGTATGGGCTCAAGCCACAGCTCGCCGGAATATTTGTTCCGCTGATAGCCGACCATCGTGTAATAGTTCCGCCACACCACGGGCACGCTGATGTACTGCTTGCGCCCGTCAAGACCGTTGGGGACGGTGGCCAGATAGGTCGGCGTGGTGACTTTCGCCGGGATGTCAAGAGGAATATCATACACGAGTTCTCTGTTGTTAAAGATTCGTTGGTACCAGTCGTATTGCAGGGCCTTCCACACGGAGTCCCGGCCGGTCTGGAGGCACAGCCCGCCGTAATGCGCGACCTTGTATTCCGCCCATTCGGTATAAATGGCGGTCGCGCTGCTGCTCAGGCCGTTTGTCAGAGGATTGTAATTCGCGTTGAGGCTTCTGATGGTGAAGTTGATGCCCGACGTATCGAACATTTCCCCGAGTCTCAGAAAATAGGAGAGCCACTGGCCGGTCAGCACCGCCTCGGCCCTGAGGTTCACCGGGAATTTCAGCGCCGTGAAATATTTTGCCGCGAACTCGGTCCTTGTCGAATCATAATATTTATCGTATTGCAGCTTGTTTGCGGCATCCTGCTTGATGACGGCTAATTTCGAGAGAATCTTGTAAGTCACCGCCGCCAGGCTGCTGTTGTAGAAGTTAAGGTCAAGCGTGCCGTCGGCGTCATAGGAATTCTGGGACCCGCTGTAAAGATACGGGAATCCGTCCGCGGCGTCGTTGTACGCCGTCAGCTGGTCCATGATCCGCTGTCCAGCTTTCTTGACAAAAGGCCATAAATAGCTGAGCTTCGCGGTGTCCGCGGTCGCAATGAATGTCTCGTAAACGGAGATGATGAAGGCACAGTTCAGATCGACCCATTTGTCTATATTGCGGTAATCCTCATGCTGCTGGGCGTCCCAGGGACACATGTAGACCATGTTGCGCCCTATGGAGGAAGGGCATCCGGACACGTCGCCGCAGCTGTCGATATCGTGGTGGATCTGGCCCGCGGGGCTCGTTTTCTGGGTCCGCGCCCAGTACTGGAGTTCCTGCCAGTTGAGGGAGGGAACGAGCATTGAATAAATCTGCCTGGCATGGAACATCTGGTCCATGGTCCCGTTCGTCGACCACTCGCCTTCCGTGTGCGCGTAGCGACCGTCCTTGCGGTAGAGACTGTTGTTGGTGAGGTTGGACAGGCTCACCAGCGCCTGGTTCTTTATCCAGTCTGGAATATTAGAGGCACGCATTCGGTTAACAATAGATAAAGCGTTGTCCCTGAGCTGGTCGAAATGCGTGAGCCCGGTATCGGCGACGGCCCCGGCACTTGAAAACGTATTGAGATAATAAAACATGCCATCATGTATGCCTTCGGCGCCGGTGACATTGTTATACCATGCGTACACGAATTTGATCAGTTTTGTCTGGCCGGCGGCGAGCGTGACTTTCACCGCGACCTTGTTCGTGGCCCCCGAAACTGCCGTGTTGCATTGCCCCGTTATCGGGAAGCCGTTGTCCGTGGAAGTACCGGTGGAAATAATCGCGGTCTGGTCGTCGCTTGCCGCGTACACCGCGCGCATGAAATTTCCATCGTCGTTTCTGATTCCTTTTCCCGCCACTGAAGCAGGGGTCCCGGAAATGCTTGCCTGAAAGGCAACGGCCGCGTCCACCGAGGCCGATGAAGTGTTTGCCACCTGTATCTGGAAAAACGCGTAGGGATAACACATGAGGTCTACGGCGGAGAGATTGACCGGCGAAAAAGCGGTCAGTTTCAAGGACACGCCGTTTATCGTTCCGAAATTCGCGAACTCCACCGGATATACAGCGTCATCGTCTGAACGGCCGGCTGATTGCACGGATAAAAGCAGCCCGCTGTCCACAACCGTGCTTCCGTTTTTGCTGTAGAATTGAAAACGGGTATTTGCAAGGGCTCCGTAATTGTCAAGCTCGGCCGGCGTTCTCCAGGTGCCGGCAAATGACCCGAGATGCGCGCAGAATTTTATCGCGCCGCAACCGATGCCGCCCAATGGTGCGCCGGTTGTCCCGTCGATCGCATACGATGGCGGTTGAGCAAAAGCCGCCATCGACAGAAGGACCACGATAAAGGCGCTTACATATGATGGTATCTTTATACGGTGTCGTGCTCGATTTTCCAAACCGCGTGCCTTCATGACTATTTCCCTTCGTTAATGACAAAGCTTTGCTTTCTTCTTTGCATAAAAAGTCCGGAACCTTTTTGCCGGATTTTCGGGTTTAAACTCGATATTACATGCAAATCGCAAGGTTTTTCGAACTGTTCTAAACAGTTTGCAGCTAAAGTTCCTTGAAAACCCAAATCCATCAATGTTTTCCTAATTACTGGAAGAGAACGTTTACCAAAATGAGCCAATTTTAGCAAGTCTTTGTCAGACATTTTACAAAGATCGTCAACAGTGTAAATTCTATTATGGTAACAGATATCTCTTAACCGAACAGAAGTCCTTCCAAAGTCTACTTCATCGATACGTTTATTTAGATTAGCCATTTTTTATTAGCAATCTGATTCTATCTTTGAATTGGAGAAATTCGTCTTGAGAAAACGTTTCTCGCATATCCATCCACCCTACTTTCTGACAATCTTTTCTGTCCCAATTACGCCGTTGTTCGACCACATTTGTACCATATAGACACCCGTAGGCAATTTTTCATGCCGAAACATGTTTACTTTTGCATATCCGGCCGACATTTCGGTTTTTTCACCGGTAACAGCTAGGACGCATCTGCCGGCAAGGTCAAACACTTTCATTGAGTTGATTGTTTTTCCCGCGTTCAAACTGTTTTTTGCGAAGATAGGCGTATTATTCATGATACCGACAAAATCAGAGGAATATGTCCTGAATGGAGATGCTGGAAGGCCTTCTTTATTATAGAGGGTTGCCTTCGGATTCGGGGCCCACGCGTAGCGAACATTAATGACCTTACTTCCCGGTTTGAAGACCAGTACTTGGTTGTTCATTATTACCGCGGTTGCCGCGACGAAATGAGTATCAGTGGAGGCTATTTCAAATCCGCTTAGCTGTCCGCCTTTTACAACCAGACCCGAGCCGACATAGTCAAATGACAAATGCGCAGTATCACCTTTTATGTATACCTCCTTAAAAAGCGGGCCGGAACTCACAAGGTTTGAATGCCCATACGTCTTATCAAGTGCAACAAGCGCCAACCGATGACCGACATCCGCCTTATCGGTCGGGTGGAGATTCATACTGTCCCCAATATCAATGGTAATTGCCATACCGGTATTTTGTACATTGCTAAGGGTAAGCCTTTGTGCTTCCCGAATTATCAGAAACTGGTCTAGTTTGTAATTGGGCAATTGGACATAATAGAATGGAAAATCTCCGTTTCCCCAAGCCTTGCGCCACCCATCAATTAGTTCCTTGAACCTGGCCTGATACTTATCCGGCCAGTATGCGCTCACGGCATTCGTTTCTCCCTGATACCATATGACTCCTCGAAATGCAAAAGGAATAAGAGGCGCGATAGATCCCCGATAAAGGTCGCCCGCCTTGGCCGGACTCTGGACAACAGTCGAAGTATCGAGATCCGGGTCATTGATGATCGATTGCGTCGACATCCATCGTTCAACAATGGTACCTCCGGCAGCTTCCGTTATAAGCCCGATCGGTATTTTCAGAGAATCGTACAGGACCTTACCGTAGAAGAATGCGGTTGCTGAAAAAGACGACGCTGTCGTTGGATTGCACTCAGCCCATGCCCCGCCACTTGAAAGCCGAATCGTATTCATTCCTGCGGCCAGGTTTGTATCGGAACCGAAAAAAGTCATGTCATGGGCCATATTTGACTGTCCGGAGCACAGCCATACCTCGCCAATCACAATATTTGTTAAGGTGATTGAGTTCGTCCCCCTAACGATCATTTGTAGAGATGAATTGTTAATTTCCATAGAATCGAGTGTGATTTTCCAGGAACCGCCAGAACCCGTAATCACAGTCTTTGTCTGTCCATTAAACTGGACCGACACGCTCTCTCCTGAACTTGCAGTACCCCAAACCGGAACGAGCATTCCGTGTTGCAAAACCATATTGCTGCTAAAAATCTTGTTCACTGTGACATTTGGCCAAGTCGTTACAGTGATTATGAATAGCCATACTACCACGGCGGGCACTCTTGACCAACTATATTCTTTCTTCATGAAATCCCCCTCAGTCGCCTGCCAGCTATCGTTATTCAAGAATTATCCGAATCTTGAAATCGTTTTCATAGTAAATGAATATAAAGTCTTTTCTTCTGAAAATCAGCTTCACATGGCCATAAGGTGAATAAGTGGTGAAGTTTACTTCACCACAACATTTCATAACAAGCTGTTTTTAAATGAATTACAATTATCAGAAGTTAGAATTAGTTCAGATTTCTGAATTTGTTTTCATCATGCTCGTCTTGAGGCCCGGCAGAAATGGCATCCAATTGTGGAAAGTTTATGGTATGCTGACGCGATGGCGGATTTGCACACGATCCCTTTTTTGTGCGTGACGGAGAACCACTTTGGACGCGATGAGCCTTAATGGCAGGTTATCTCATTTTCATGGCACGTACGTACCCAATTCGTTGATCATTGCAGATCATCTCGATAACGTAAAAGGCATCCGGAATTTGTCCAAACGCGTTCCAACCTATTGAGTACGCCCCGGGATTCTTATAGGCCCCGCATTGTGCGACAGTGCGGCCATTCAGGGAATAGACCTTGAAAACGACCTTTGCATCATTCTTAAGTGTGAACCGTATCACATCGCGCCCCCCAGCAGATGCAAAAAGCAGCACGGCTGAATTGGCTGAGGTGTTGACTGACTTTGACTGCTCATGGCTGACCGCAGTAATTGCGGAAGGGCACGTTAGGCATGCCGGATAGCCCGGCTTGCCGAACTGGTCCATAGGAAAATTCTTGAACCCGAGCGGTAATGCCGGCGAACTTGTCTTGACCTGATAATTACATGTGGAAACGTCGATAAACTGCGGATCGGCAGTCACCGAATGCACGTCGAGCTTGTCCTGGGTCCAGGTCGGCGTGGCATCGATCTCGCTTGCGCCATTGTCAATCACGCGCGCGACTGCCGTGCCGTTGTCCCAGAAGACATTGGAATCGATTTCGCCGGTGTTGGGCAAGAAGTCCACGGTGCGGCAATAGTAAGGGTTCTTATTGACAATGATATTATGCGTTACATATTTCCGCTGGTCCGGCAGGTTCCACTGGTGAAAGATTCCTTGTTGATTTATGATAACGTTATTGGAGAGCGTCTGGTTGAAACCGTGCTGCAATTTGCAACCGCAGTTGATAAGAAGATTTTGGTACACCTGAAAATTGCTCGACGCGTCGTCCCAGTCGACCCCCAGATTATTGACGCCGGCAAGATTGCTGATTCGATTGTTTCGAACGACGACGGGATAAATGACGTCAAGCAGCGCGTACTTCCGGGCGCTGTCGACATTTGAAATGCCGTTCCAACGGTCCCGCATCCAGGAATTGAACGGCCCGTGATCGAGCGTCTCCCGGACCTGATCGAAGAGATCGTTAAATTCAAAAACATGTCCGCCAAAATTGCCGTCGCAAACACAAAATCCCGCTCGAGGTCCGTGATGGGCGGTGCAATGGCTCACGGTAACCGATTCGGCAACGGATATGCAGACCGCAGAGGTCTGTTTTTCGAACATGCCGTTGTTGTACATGTAGCAATAGGTAACACCTATGTTCTTGGGATAATTATCATTGGCCGGGCCCGGAGTATAATCGGGCAACTTTCGCGCAGCGGTTGAGTCACCGCAAATGGCAACAGCCGTAGCACCCATATTGGTAAAGTCGCAGTTCTGAACACTATGATTTCGGTTATGGCCGCTCATGAAAACGCCATTGCCGCCGATATTTGAAAAGGTGCAGTTGCGGACCGTGATATTTTCCGCATCCTGCATATAGACCGCACCTGCCCTAGCGATCGTCCAATCGCTTTTCAATAAGGGTTCGTACGGCCGCGTAAAGAGTGTGCGATGCGTATGGGTGAAAGTAAACCCGGAAAAGGTGAGATACATTACTCTCTGCGAAGTGGTGCCCACCACCTTGACAAGCTCCTCGAGCGTCGCGCCAACCACGTAGCTCGACGAGAGAGTGGCTCCTGCCGGCGGATAAAGATAGAGTTTGCCTGCTGCTTGATCGTAAAACCACTCCCCGGGCGCATCAAGCTCTTCAAAAATGTTTTCGACCATCGTTTCAGTGGGGTTCACGCCTGGGCCCCTATTATTATCCCCAGCCCATTGTAATGTCGGTTTGCCGCCGCTTACCCCTGTAATCTTGAACGAGTTGCTTCCCCATCCGTAAACATGGATCGCGCGCAAAAACCCGCCGACCGGATTTTTCCAGAGGCTGACACGGGTGGTATAGTCACCGCAGCCCTGCAAGATCTTGGTTGAATCAAAATTCGGCCATCGCGCCATAACGAGAAGCTTGTCGTCATTCAGAAATAGCATATCAAAATTATAGCCTGTCCCGATTGTCGCAACCTGGATACTTCCCGAATAGGTTGACCATGTGGGAGTAATCTTTCTTCCGCCGCTCAGAATTACTTTTTCGTTCTGATACGCAGAATACGTTACCGGCCGCGCCACGGTGCCGCCGTCCTGCGGTGTAAAGAGTAATGTGCTGTCCAGGTAATATGTCCCAGCACGTACGTAGACATTGATCGGATCTCCTGCCGATTGGGGAAGCATACGCACTGCAGCTTTTGCCTTGGCCAGGGTTTTGAATGGCGTTGCCTGACTCCCGTTTGCCGCATCGTCGCCGGTCGGAGAAACGTACAAATCAGTTGCGGATACAGAAAACACCCACATACCAAGCAGGATCAAAAAGTATACAGTGTTTTTCATGCTTTTCCCCTTTTCTGGAAATCATCAGAATGAACATTCTATTCTTAGAACCGAACCATTTTTTTCTCGACGACGGCGCCATTCTCTGCACCGAGCTGGACGACATATATCCCCTTGGAATACACTTTGCGCTGCAGTATCGATGATACATTCACCTTGTCAAAAGGCAAGGGCTTAGAGGCCTTTGCATCCATTTTCAGCACACAGCGACCGGACAAATCATAAACCCTTACTGACGTGATCATTTCATTGGAAACGGCAATGGCGTTTTCAACCGGTCTATGGTCGCCTTTTACAGGAGTAATCTGGTCTGAGGAAAACCCATAGAATTCAATCTCACTTGCATCAAGGTTCCCGCCAGTCCCATTGTAGCGTACAAAGCGAAAAGCCGTGGAAAATGCTATTGGCACGGTAACGAAGCAACTATCTACCGGTGGAGATACAACAGTGTATATCGGAGCCCAGGAGATGCCGTCCTGTGATGTTTCAAAGGTGCGAGACATCATCCTTGAGCCAAATTTTGGCCGAGGCATGTAGTGAATGCCCGTTATGTAGTTTCTCTTGGCTGCTCCGAAATCATAACCTGCATACAAGGTGTCACCAGTGCAATCGCTGAATGTCGTTGTGTTATTGTCAAGAGCATTTTGATATCCGTTTCCCGACGAAGCAGTTCCTTTTCCGATAATCGTTCCCGTCAATTTGACGCTTGCCGGACCGGCGAAAAAGGTCTTCTGGGTTTGAGGTATGCTATAAACGCTATTTGCCAGGTCCTTGGTTCCCGAAACGGTGAGCACATATCGGTTATTTCGTTGGAGAGGAGAAGTTCTCAGCACGACTGTCATCATGTCCGGCTGGATTTTTGCCGAGGACACCGTGACGCCGTTACTGATTTGATAATTCGAAATATCAATAACGCTTCCAACCGTGACCCGTTCCCAAAACCGTATGGTAACAGTCCCCGAGTCTGCGCCGATTGCATCGGCAATTTGAGGCATGGAAGTATCGGCAAAGTATGTGCGAAACGGTGAAGCTGGCAGTCCTTCGCGGTTGAAAAGAGAAACCGGCGGATTTGAAGCCCAGGCATAGCGAGCATTGACGACTTTGCTTCCCGGTTTGTAAACAATGATTTCACTACCCTGTAACGCCGCGGTTCCCGGGACATAGCTGATGTTGTCCGATGTAATTTCAAATCCGTTTAATGATCCGTTTTTTGCTATAAGACCGGAACCGGCAAAGTCAAAGGTCACATGGGCCGTGTCGCCCCGGAGATACATTTTCTTTACAAGAGGTCCTGAACTGGCCGGAATCGCGTGCCCGTAGGTCTTTGCCAGCGCAACAAGCCCAAGCCGGAGTCCTGCGTCCACTTTATCGGCCGGATGAATATTGGCGCTATCACCAATGTCAATGGTCACGGCCATGCCGGTGTTCTTAATGTCTCTGCCCGTAAGACGCTGCGCTTCCCGGATGGTAGGCCAATCGTCGCCCGATTTAAAATTTGGGAGTTGGGCATAATAGAACGGAAAATCCCCTTGTCCCCATGCAGCGCGCCACCCACTGATAAGCTGCTCAAACCGGTAGTTGTATTTTTCCGGCCAGTATTTGAGCGCCGCACTTGATTCTCCCTGGTACCATATGGCGCCGCGAATGGCAAACGGCATGAGAGGCGCTATTAAGGATTTGTAGAAACACCCGGCTTTGAAAGTTCCTTGAACCACCATGGAAGTATCGATGTCCGGATCATCGAGAATTGATTGAAAACTCAGCCAAAGTTCAATAATGGTCCCACCATATGCCGATTCGATAAGCCCGATCGGAATTTTAAGAGAATCATACAGGGTCTTTCCGTAACAAAACGCAGTGGCCGAAAAAGACCCAATTGTATTTGGAGAACATTCCGCCCATGATTTGCCCCCACTGTAATTATTGATACGGACCGAATTCAAGCCTGCAGCCAAATTCGTATCGCATTTAAAAAAATCCATGCTATTACCCATATTTGACTGTCCGGAGCACAGCCACACCTCGCCGACAAGAATATTTGTCAATGTGATTGAATTGGCGCCTTTCACAATCATTTGCAAGGGCGCATTACTTATTCCCATAGAGTCGAGAGTGATATTCCAGGAACCATTGACACTTGCAACAACGGACTTGACCTGTCCGTTGAACTGGACCGACACGCTCTCCCCAGAACTTGCAGTACCCCAAACAGGAACGAGCGCTCCATGTTGCAAAACCATATTGCTGTTGAAAATCTTATCAATCAAGACATTTGGCCAAGCTGCCCCTAGGATAAAAATCAACCACAGTGGAAGTTCCACCAGCATCGACGAAACCGATCTCCTTTTCATAGTCTTGCAGCCTCGTTTGTGTTTCTCCAATTTTTATTATCCTTTTCGTAAGGAGGCCTCGTAATTACCGCCCCTGCATTATCGTTCGCGTCGTTGCAACTCCACCAATTGTTAATTTACATATCAGCATGTTGTCCCCGACAAAGCGATTTTTCAAATTAAATGAATAGGATCCGCTTGCTTGAAATCCGCTAAGAAGTGTCACGATCTTTTTTCCTGAAGCATCAAAAACTTCAAGCGAAACAGTATTTGCTGAAGCAAGCGAAAAAAAGATTGTGTTAGAAGACACATTGAGACACGTATTTGTAGCCATTGGTACGCTATGTTTGACCGCTGATACCACCGATGAGGTCGTATCTATTGTGTCACAAAAAGTAACACACCAGTTTTTGAGAACCGTTCCCATTGAAGACGGTACTTTACTATCTCGATAGAACGCCGACATGGTGTCTGAGTCGCATAAGTTTCCTTTTGGTGATCCGGGTATATTCCTGCCGGACACAGAATCCGGAACACCCGTGTAGGCATATGCAAGTTCTTTTGCGGTTCCGGTAGGAATTTTATTGAGCGTAATTGTAACGGTCTGTGGACCGGTAATAGCGACCTTGGAAATACTTGCCGACATTGTTTTGTCGAAGTATTCAAAGCCGTAATTTTCCTTGAACATTACGGCAGAGGTATCGAATTGTAACGGAGGTGACGGGACATTGAAACCAACCGTAATCACGTCGCCCTTCAATTTAATTGAGGTTGGCAATAACGGCAGCCACGGCCGTTTATCAACCAGAACTTTCTTCATTACTTTGCCGTAATACTCTCCCAGCCGGCGGTACGAATAATTTGTCAGATGTACACCGCCGGCAGCTCTATTATAGTCAAGCATATATTTGGGCGCCACCAAATATATTTTTCCTGGATTGTCAAGTGCTGCGTTAAGCTGACCCAATGCAACCTTTGGTGTTGCATGCCCGTAGTCCTGCCATGATGACACCTGGCATATAAACATGGGAATTGTATCGTCCTGACCGGTTATTGCTTTCATATCCTTTTCATAATCGCTCTGCCACTGTTTGAGGTATCCTTCGTATGTGGAGGCCGATGCACCATTTGACTCGTCCGATTCGCCATGAATACAGGTAATAGCGTTCACACGATACGGTATCAAGGCTGCATTGCTCAAGTCACGAGCGTCGTTCATCCAATTAATTCCCTTGGCATAAGGAACCGTGCCTTTTTTAAGCCCGCTGTAGCCCGTGTTACCTATGCCGTTTAAGGTGACAATTGACTTAATCTGAGTGCTTGGCAAATTTGTAAGATAACTTAGCATGTTTGCCATACCGCTCGACATGGATTCAACATTGGGCTGGGAATTGGTCGCTGGTTCAACAAGCGGAATAAAAGCCGATGAATCGGCATTGAGCATGACGTTGCTGAAGGGTTGCGTCGTAGAAAGAGGTGGACTTCCGGTCCACCCAACCGACAAGCTTTGCCCCGTAGAAAGAATTTGATTGTAAAGATGGTTGTTGTAGACTGCGGTTGGTGTTGCCGTACAGATAGTGCTTGCATCGGTTGCCGCGCCATTGATCTTTGCTGTAACGCGAAAATCGTAGCTGATTCCATTGGTAAGCCCAGTTATCGTAACACCGGGGGTGGCGCTGACACCATCCATGAACGTTATCCAGGCGCTGGCAGTTGACTGCTTATACTCCACCGTATAATCGGTGGCGTTGGCGAGTTTTGCCCATTGTAATAGTACCTTCGAGGCGGATGGATAGGCTACAAGCAAAGAGGGAACTTGCACTGCCTTGTCATTAGCAAAAGAAACGGACACTAACAACAAGACCACTATTGTTCCCCGTAAAGGCATAAAAACCTCCGAAAATATCCCTGGTTGTAGTGACAAAAAAGCGGTCGCCAGGCTGAGCTTGCCAAGACTCTTGACAAAATGGCATAATCATCGCACAAGAGGAATACCCTTTGCGTATGTACCGGATTCCCCCTGTATTCTTATAGTGTAAAAGCCACTTGCTACTGCCTTGGTATCCCATGTAAGCCGATGCGTTCCTGATCCGAGATTCTTATTGACAAGCGTTGCTACTTTATGGCCGGACAAATCATACGCGCTCACGGTAACCGGTTCCGAGCGGAGAAGAGAAAAACTGATCGCCACACTATGGTTGGAGCGGGCGGAAACCGCCAGATTGATCGAATGCGGAAGTATTGGGACATTTGCGGCGCTGGTTTTCTGACTATCAGGCCAATCAAGAACCCAAGAAAACGTTGTGTCGCTTGGGTTGGCTGCCCATGCAATATAATTGCAAAGTACTTTCTTCGGCACATTGGTAATAGCAATGGTTTGGGAAAGGCTTGGTGTTATGGGAATGGTCGAGAAAAGTATCTTCCCCTTTCCGTAGGGAACAATGCCGACGGCTGTGCATACCCGTGAGTCGGTGCTGTTCCAATCGGTCACGACGGGATTCTCTCCCGTGAGCTGAAATCCAAAGCTTGTATGATCCTTGTACCTGACGAATGTCTGATATTCCCAGTTCATGGCGCAATTGACCGGCAAATCATTATACAGCGGATGGGCCCGGACCAGAAATCCGCCTCCTACCCATTGATTACCATGGATCATGGTTGCGTATGTCGAAACAATACCTTTGGTTTTCAAAATTTGCATCCACGACCCCGTGCTGTCGAGAATAATCAGCGAGGTTCCATCGGTATTCACACGATTGAGCACGTCGTCGCTTGAGAACGTGGTTGCGCCGCCGGTGAGCGGCCCTGTAACAATGTATTTGAGCGTCCCAAGACTGGTGCTGAATACCGGCAAATTCAGGCCCTTGGTGGTGTTCAGGAATGTCGTGAGCGCGGGGTTATTGCAAGCAATGGCGCCGCTGGTGGACAACGCCATTGATTTCCAGTCAACCGCGAGAATTTCGTCATGACCATTCGCCACCTGGGAGGCGCCGCTCGATAGGGAAGCCAACAGGTGATAATATCCCTTGCCGCCATTGAGGTTTACTGTAATATTTTGCGCAAGCAGCTCCCCGAATTTGTCTCCTCCGGTAACCGTGACCGCGCCGCTATATACCTGCTCCGTAGTTTTGTTCGGCTTTCTTGACTGCAGCGTGAGTGTGTAGGAGCCGCCGGGCAACGCATTCTGATTGACAATGAATAGATCCACGACAATCTGGTCGCCGCTATGCCCTATTTTGTCCCGCGCCTTGACCGCAACGTAGAGCGGTCGGGTATAATCGGCATAATACTTGACGTTTCCTTTCAAGTCCCGCAACTGATCGACGAGACCGGAAAAGTTATCGAGTTTCATGCACTCCCATCCGTTCGATACATAGCCGTCCGACACGTCGCTCATGAGCGCGTTTTCCAGGCCGCGTCCATGGGCATAATAGGTTACGTTACCCGTTGAAACCGTCAACGAGTCTATTGACGGATAATATGCCGAAAGGTTTTTTGCCGCTATATAATTCTTCCAACCGTTGTATCGATTGATATATTCGGTACCATCCCACCCCGGCGGGTTTGCCGGATTCGAATAATAATCATACAGTTTCTGAAGTCTTGGAAGCGCAGATATAGCGTTTTCTTCTCCCCAAAACCTGATCTCTTTCGTATCCGTCGAGTACCGTTGGTAATTCGTGGGGTTGTTATAGCTGGAATCCTCGTACGAACCGTTCGCCATTCCGCTGAGGTTGTGGATGTCGCAGAAACCATAGTAATACTGGGTTGAATCGTTCGGAAGCATGTGTAGTTTGTTTGCCCCATTGTCATTTTCATTCATAAAGCCGGACCCGTACGTCGTAAACCTGCTCGGATCGAGCCTGTGCATGTCCTTCATGTCCGCTATGGCTTCGTCGATCGGCGGCACCCCGGGTTCATTGACCATATTGAACTGGATGAGTGCGGGATGGCTGCGGTCACGCATCACCATGCGCAGCACTTTCTCGCGCGCCATTGCACGGCCGAGGCCGAAATTGTTCCAATCGGTACGCGGCAAGGTCGAGTTGTTCAATCCGGTGTTCCACAGCCAAACAATGTAGCTTGAATACGCGCCCGGTTCCTCATAGTAAAGCAGGCCCTTTTCGTCGGCAACGTCAAGAATGATGGTCTGGCCGATGCAGCGATGAAAATTCAGCATGTTTAAACCGAGCGTCTGCGCCGCGGCAACCTGGGCCTCGGCAATTGCCTGCGACGAATACATGCCGTTTGCGGGGAAAAAGCCCCAACTTATTGCAGATTTCAAGAATATCCGTTTGCCGTTGAGCCTGTACATGGCATTGCCCGTCGTGTGATTGACAATCTCAAACCACCTGAACCCGAACCGTTGCACATAACCGTCGCCCGCTGTGCCGGAACCGTTAGACAGAACAGCTTTCAGATTGTAAAGATTTCCGTGGCCCACGTCCCAGATTTTTGCGCTTGGCACGGAAATCGTTTTGGTTACGATGGTTGTATCGCCCGCGTTCAGATTCAATCCGGAAACCATTGTTGAAAATACCGAAACAGGCGTAGAATCGTTTGTCATGACATCCAGAGCCATTGAACCGCTCCACGCGACCGAGCCTTTGTTGGCAATAGTTACACTGACGTCAACATCGGTGATCGTGGGTTTATTTTTCACATACACATCTTTGATGGCAACCGGATCTTCCACGATGATCTTCACCCTGCCAATGATACCGCCATAGCCGTGTGAAGTTATAAGTTTCTGACTGCCCCAGGAAATCGGCGGGTTGTAATCGCCCCATCCGAAATTTCCATCAGGATCGGTTATCCGCAACGCGAGCTTGTTCGTTCCTGACACAAGCGCGTTGGTAATGTCCGACTCAAACGGCAGGTTGCCCACGCAATCGTATCCGACAAGCTTCTGGTTGACATACACCTCGCAGCGAAGCCGGGTGTTTTCCACCCAGAGTTTGACGCTTTTGCCCGTCAAATTGGTTATCGTGAAATCACGTCCCCACCAGCTCACACCCTTGTAGTCGCCGTTGTTTGCGTTCCAAAAATACTGTTCAACCGTTCCCGGAACGCTCACTTGCAATGTTGCGGACGTGGTGACGCTCTGCCAGGGAAGGGGATTGCTGAAAAGCTGGGCCCACCCGACCGTGGGAGCATTTACAGGCAGGGTAGCAAGATTAAAATTACTCGGGTACACGATGTCGTTTTGGTAAGCTGCGTTTTTGTCAAGCCATACGGTCCACCCTGCTCCTGTTAATTCCTGTTCCGTGCGGGTTCCCGCAGGCGCGGTTGAGCCCGCGAAAACGGTTCCCCACAGGAGGGTGTTGAGGAAGGAGAAAACCATTACATATTTCATCATGATATTTTCCATGGGTCCTCTCAAGTTGAAAACAAGAAACATTCCTATTTGAAAACTATGAGCGCATCGGATTGTTTTTGGTTCATATAGCACAATTTTACCCAATCGCCATTCATCGGTGTGTGCATGATTCGAACCTCATCGATTGATCCGCTAAAAAAACGAGGCGATCTCGCGCGATTGTCACCGATCGTTACGTTCAAACTATCCGTCAAACACGGCATGCCAGCGGTCACTTCACTCTCGAGAATTCCATCGGTATACATTCTCATAACCGTACCGTCGAACACACCGGTCAGCAAGTGCCATTGACGGTCGTTTATGACGGTTTTGCCGTGAGCATCCTGATATCCGAAATTCGCGGTATCAGCAGTCGTTAAACTTAAGACTCCCACTTTACTCACGGTGTCGCAATGAAGCCTGTAGCTGCCATCTCCCTTAGCCACAATTGTGTGCCATTGGTATATAAAGGAATCGACCAGCACCCAGGCCGAAAGTGTTATATTGGCTGTAAGGTCAAATCGCGATTTGTTTGGGATCGTGATAAAACTTCGTTGAGTCGGATTGAAATGCCGACACTGCCCGATGATCCCCGCCGCATCAGCGGTTGAACTGTCAATACCGTTATCTCCATTGCCGGTCGCGTCGCTTAAATTCTGTCCCAAATGCCATACGCCAAGATTCCCCTGTGCGGTGTCGAACACGGCCTTGCCGTTCGATTCGCTTGTTGCGTTTGGATTACCCCAATACATGTTGATAAAATGCGAGCTATCATTGCCGAAAATGGTATCAACCTTTACCCAGATTTCTCCTGCCTGTTTTGTTGCGTCCCATCGCTCAATCTCATAGGACAGGAGTGCGCCGTCGAATTTGGCAAATCGAATGTCCTCTCCCCCGCTCTTCGCTTGTGAAAAATCAAAATTGGAATTTGTTAAGCGAACAAGGACGGGGAAATTCAAGACGTTTCCGGAAACACCGGCGCCGGATGTGGTTGTATTGACATAGAGTTTCTTTGACAAAGTCCAGGGATAATATGAAACGGTTGTCGTATCCCCCGACCCGGCGACGACGCTGTCTATCGTTCGCGACACGGCAGGCAAGCTCTTGACTGCATAATTTAGGGACAGAATCGTCCGGGTCGGCACTGGGGCCAAAATGACGAATTCGCGGTTCGTCAATGGTGCGAAAATCGTGGTGCCTGGAATGTAGACATACCCACTCGTCGTATCGCCGCCTCCTGCAAGCACTATTCGTATCGCCCCTGGACGCCTCAAGGTCGTGATGGGGATATGAATGGTATCGTTGCTATTGATATCGATGCCGGTGACAAGAGCTTCAATTTGAGGGACCAGAAGCTTTGCTTCTATATTGTAAATTCCTCCACCGGAGGCATGAAGAAGATATCTCCCAAAGTGATCCGTAGTGTCGGACAGAGAGTCGGGAAGAGGGCCGTCGCTGTACGGATCGTACGAGGCAGGCACGAGCGTTACCCGTGCGTTTGGAATCGGCATTTCAGCGGAATCAAGCAGGCATCCGGCAGCATACCCGTTGGTCGTCTCAATGGTGCCGCCTGCAAGGTTTGTTGTCGAACAATGCAGGGTCAGCAATATTAGACAGGCCATAACCACCAATATCGGGACTATCAGTTTCATGCCGATTCCCCCCGTTTTTTTGTCAGCGGGAAAAGCTGAACATTCAATTGATAGACGCGATCGGAGTCTTTGTTACTAATACTATTAACAAACTGGATGAGTGATTCTCTGAACTTTCCGATGAGTTCGTCAATCTCCGATAAGGCCTCCCGCGGGATATTCATGGTGACAGTCGAGATGTTTCTTTCTTCCTTAGGAAACCTTTCCAGTGCTTCCTGCGCCTTGGCGATCATTTCCCGCTGATAGTTGCTGATTGCTATAGCGTGCCATTCTTTTCCGGTGGTAAGATTCCGGTCCACCACTATGTACCTGCCGTCAGGATTTCGCAGGACAAGCCCGAGTTCCTCCAGCAGGGCAATTGATTGCTTCGCGTCTTTCACTGAGATCGGAGGGTTAAGCATTTCGGCAAGCTCATGGAAGTCGCCAATGAATGAATAATAATTGAGCAATGACCAGACCGCCGAATGATGCCACTGCTGGAAAAAGCGATAGTTACGTTCCTCGATCCGGCGATTTTTTATCCTGCAGATGCCGAAAAGCTTTTCAAAATACAGTTTTCTTTCCTTCTCGGTTTTTGCTTTACAGAAAAAAACCAGCGTCTCAAAATAATGTGACTCTTTTTCGTTGAAATGGCACAATTCAACGAACTTTCCAATTTTTTCATTGGAAATGTGAAGTACCCCTTGCAGAACTTTTATGAGAAAACTGGAATCCATCTCTACACGGTAGCCGATAAACCGATAGGAGAAAAAAGGATTCTTACCTTTCTGCTGCTTGTAGAAATCCCTCAGGAAAACCCGATAGTCATAGTAATCGAATATTGAAATCGTTTTCATAGTAAATGAATATAAAGCCTTTTCTTCTGGAAATCAGCATCATATGACCGAGAGCCCAATAAGTGGTGAAGTTTGCTTCACCACCACATTTCATAATAGATTGTTTTTAAATGAGTTACAATTATTAGGCACCTGGACTTTGCTAAAATCTCTGAATTTGTTTTCATCATGCTCGTCTTGAGGCCCGGCAAAAATGGCATCCAATTGTGGAAAGTTCATGGTATGCGCACTATCGATAGCCGTTCTTTCGACACGTATATTATAGCAACATTTCAGAACTTAGACAAGGTAGAGTGGAATCTCGGTGCTATGCTTTCCATTTCCAGGCATTTTAAGTTGATTACCGCGAAAGCAAAACAACTCTGTTGCTTCCCGATACAAATTCATTGCTGTTTTTTTTCGATGCTTTCCAATTCACAATATAGGCCCCGGGAACAACTGTGGTTGCCACCCAGTTAGCCGAATGGATCCCTTTGCCGAATTGGGTAGTCTGATAATGCCAGACAGTTTTCCCGCTGGCAGTGAAAAGGTGCACATCTATAATGCTGTTATCATAAGGAACCGAATAGTCGATCCGGGCTCCCCGAAGGGCCGAAAGGATCTTTACTCCTGCGGACGACGATGAAGGTGCCGTAGAATGATTGATGACAGACACATTGTCGATACGGTCGAAATGAAGGAAGTCGACCTGCATCCCGGCTGTTTGAAAGGATAGTTTGATGTCATTGTTGCCGGAAAGACTCCGCGAGGAGATGATCTTTTTCCCTTGAAAAGCACCTGATGTGGACGGGAGAGAAATATTGTCGGTTTTTCCGCCAATGGTGAGGGTAACAATATTGCTCGATACCGTTGATTCGTAACGGATGTAAACATCATACGTTCCGGATGCAAAAAAAGGAGTCTTCCATAAAAGCCAATCGCCACCGTCGATCCCCCCCACATACCAGCCGTAATTCGGGGCCGGCAATGTTCCTGCATCGAGTTTACGCGAAGAATAAATTACCGAGGTGTTGGTGCTTGTTTTATTGTAAAAAGAATCGCACGCTTCTGCCTGGAAGCGCCGGCTCGCCGTGGTCTGGTCAACGAATTCCCGGACAATCTCAAGATACTGACTCGGAAAGTCCCATTTGGGACTGCGGTAAATGCCGGCGCTTTCTCTTATGTCGACATATCCTTCTTCGATCACTATGGTCACGTGATTTGAATCGGCCAAGTCAAAATCCCGGCGAAGCCCCGTTCCATGATTGCGAAAAATGTTGCACCCGGTCGTATTAGGAACGCCACTGCTGTTGAAACCCTGGATGCTGGGAACGCATACGCCGACCTTGTAACCATTCCAGTTTGTGAATGAAAAACCCGGATTAATGTCGTGCGACGAACAAAACCAGGTTTGATACGCGTCCGCAGCGCCGCCCGTTCTTACGGTCACATCCCCGTTATACCACTGTTGATCGACGATCATAAAGAGATCCTCGCCATACGTCGCTTTGAACAATTTCTTGACCGCAAGCAGGACTTTGAAAATGTTCCCGCTCATATTCGAGCCGCCCGATCCCCAGCCCATCCATACAGGTTTTCCGTTGTAACGAAACCATAACTCAGCCGGCATGAAATCATGGAATCTCTTGATACCATAGTCCCATAACATTTTGATCATGTTTGCAGTATCGGCCCAGTTTATGGCTGATCCTCCGGTCATGCTGCTGTAACAACCGGCCCACGATCCGCAATCCTCGAATTGACCGAATTTTATGTTGCCGTAAACTCCGGCCCGTTTCATGGCAGGTATCAAATTCGTTTTAAGCGTGTCCCATTGCCTGCCTTCCCCAACCGACGCCCTGGTGAGTACCATAGTGTTGCTGATACCTGCATAGGTGAATTCCTCGATGATATTGTCCCACCAGCCCCGGGTGAAATCATTGTATGGTTCGTAAAGAGTCGTAAAGACACTTGTATCCCCGGGAAAAATGTTGTTTCCGCTTAATTCGTAAAGCGGCGCCCATATAGGTGCATACACTGGCCGTGTGCTGTTGCTTAATGGGACTATCGATCGTAAGGCCGGGATGGAATCGAAGGTCTGGGCAATTGCAGGGAATACGATACCATTGATCATAACCCAGATAATAAATACTGTTGAGATTTCCAATCGAACGTGTCGCTGGTCCCTCGGTGAAGATGTCATACATGCCTCCTTGTGGATTGAAACAATTTAGCATTGAATTTTAACGTAATAGGGCTACCGCGAAAAAATCACGCACCTACTGGTGCTTGCTACTGATCCACCGCCGCTTTTATTCCTAATCGTCATTTGAACGACATATGCTCCCTGCGCATTATTGGCTGCTGCCCAGTCGATCGAATGCACACCCTTGACTGACTGAGTCGAATGGTAATTCCAGATAATCCGACCATTTGACGTGAAGATGTTCATTTCGATATTGCAATTGTCAAAGGGCGTAAAGTATTCGATTCGGGCCCCCTGAAGGGCCGTAAGGATCTTTACTCCGGAGATCGACGGCGAAGGTGCCGTAGAATGATTGATGACAGATACATTGTCGATACGGTCGAAATGAAGGAAGTCGACCTGCATCCCTGCTGTTTGAAAGGATAGTTTGATGTCATTGTTGCCGGAAAGACTCCGCGAGGAGATGATCTTTTTCCCTTGAAAAGCGCCGGACGTGGACGGAAGCGAAATGTTGTCGGTTTTTCCACCCATTAAAAGCGTGAGGTTGCCTGCAGTCGACGATGCATAACGGATGTAAACATCATACGTTCCGGATGCAAAAAGAGGCGCCTTCCATAGAAGCCAATCGCCAACGTCGGTCCCTCCTACATACCAGCCGTAGTTCGGGGCCGGCAATGTTCCTACATCGAGTTTACGCGAAGAATAGATTACCGAGGTGTTGGTGCTTGTTTTATTGTAAAACGAGTCGCATGCTTCTGCCTGAAAACGGCGGCTTGTCGTGGTCTGGTCTACGAATTCGCGGACGATTTCAAGGTACTGGCTTGGATAATCCCACTTTGGACTGCGGTATATACCCGCGCCTTCACGCATGTCGACGTACCCCTCCTCGATCACGATATTGGCTTTTCGCGTAATGCTTGAATCAAAATATTGCCTCAGCTTATTACCATGATCACGATCGAAATCAGCCCCATAAGCTAAAAGGGTCCCATCCGAATTATAATCCTGAAAACCGGGTACACAAACCCCGATGGTATAATTGTTCCAGGCGGTGAAGGTGCCGGCATTGCCGCAGCAGAACCAACTATCGTATGCATCCGCCTCGGCCCCTGTTATGGTGGGATCGTTTTTTTTCCAAGCTTGATCGATAATCATGAATAAATCTTCATTGTATTGCGCTTTAAAACGGGCCTTGACCACACGCAACACTTTGGAAACGTTTCCGCTATAATTGATGCCGCCCGAACCCCAGCCCATCCAAACCGGTCGGCCGTTGTAGCGGAACCATAAATCCGCCGGCATGAAATCATGGAATCTTTTAACGCAATAATCCCAGAATATTTTGATCATAGTCGTCGTATCCGACCAATCGATTGTTGAATTTCCGGTTATACTTTTGTAGCAACCGGCCCATGCTCCGCAATCCTCGAATTGGCCGAATTTTATGTTGCCATAGACCCCGGCCCGTTTAATGGCGGGAATCAAATTTGTCTTGAGCGTGTCCCATTGGCGGTTTTCAGTGACCCCCGCCCTGGTGAGGACCATCGTATTACTCATGCCTGCATAGGTGAACTCTTCGACGATATTGTCCCACCAGCCCCGGGTGAAATCATTATACGGTTCGTAAAGAGAGGTCTCAACATATTGTGATTGGGAGCTGGAAAAAAGGCTGTTGCCGCTTAATTCGTAAAGCGGAGACCAAATTGGAGCATATGTCGGCCTGGTGGTGTTGCTTAAGGGGACTGTCGGCCGTAAGGCCGGGATGGAATCGAAGGTCTGCGCTGACGCTAAAAATGAAACGCCATTGAGCAGGATGCCGACGACGATGATCATCGGGCTTTTCAGTCGAAAGGGAAGTAGTTTCGTCATTTTTGCTAAATACCGGTTCATTTAGATCTCCTCTGTTTGAAAATTTTATTAAATCGCTTAAATAGTTCAAGGCAATTTAATCGCTTTAATACTCGTAACCATTATACACATTTTTCCCCTTAAGAACAAGCTCAAATCACGCGCTCGCATCTGCCCAGTCACTTGGAGACTATGTGGAAATTCAATACTTGACTATCGCGACGCTTCGGGAATTGCAGCTGACAACGTATGTTCCTGGACGCACATCGATGCCATGGCTATCTTTCCCGTCCCATTGACAAAACATGTTCTTTATCCTCACGCCTTTGATTTTCTTTCCGGATACGTTAAGTATCGAAGCATGCGTTGCGTTCTCGGTAACGCCGTCCAATAGAACCTGTTGTGGCCTTTTTCCGGTAATGGAAAGACGCAATAGTGTGCCGTGGCCGCCCTTTGTAAAGGAAATATCGAGTTTCCGGACTGCGGCATTGCCGGTATCCGTGACCTCCCCCAGTTTTCCGGAGCAGAACAGCGCCGCTTCATCCGCGCTGAGCTGCAGGTACTGTTTGCCGAATTCAACCGTAGGTTCGATCAGGGTCGCTTCGAAATATTCGTTCCAACTATTGACAAATATGATGTCGGGCATTGATGATCGGCAGGCGCGCCACTGATTGCGGTAATTGGGTGCATCGCTTGGAACGCGAAGCCGCTTGAAACTCGGGAGGATCGGCAAAGCCGAAATGCCATTGCCCTGTGAAACCAGCCACATCCAGTTCCAGTCGTCCTGGTAGGCCCCTTGCCATGTTGCGTCGATGCCCGAGGCGCCGGAATTCGCCGCAAACGAGAATCCTCCGCCCAGGACCTTGATCTGCGCCGGGGTAACGGGTTTGGTAATCGGAAACATGAGGATGATGTTCGTGTCCAGCTGGCTCTTTACCCACAGGAAATCGTCCCACCATGCGGCGCCGGAAACAGCCTGAAATTCCTCAACGATCCGGTCGTAAAAAAATATGATGGGCTTGCCGTCTGCTTTGAGAAAGGCCGGACGGGGCGCATATTTGGTCATGATATCCTGAATCTGCGCTAGAAAAGCCTGGCGTGGGGTCAACCCTGCCCTGCGTGTCGAGGTTTCTATCATGACCGAAATCTTCATTCCCGCGACCGCGGCTTCATCAAGTATCGGGGCTGTGTTCAGGTTGGAATATTCCTGGTCCCAGTACGACAGCAGGAAGAAATTGAGTTTTGCCTCACGTGCCCATTGCATTTGTTGTCTGATTGTGCTGGTGTCCCCGCTGTCGTATTGGCCGTTTAGGGGCGTGTAGAGAAAAGGCGTTGTCGTGGGCCAATGCATGTCAAAACCGGTGTGTCCGGCCTTTGTGCCGAACCATGGGAAGTTGACCGCACCCATCATCGGTTCAACCAGAGGCTTGGGCCCGATGACGGACTTCAATCCTCCGGGCGGAGGAAGGCTGTCAATCGGAATCCGAAATGCTCCGTTCTTGGTGAAGCTCCTGAATATCCACGTTGTGTTGCTGAAATCGTTGACCGATACATCAACGGTCCCCGTACTTCCGGTCGCTACCTTAAAGTCAAGGCCTGTGTCCGGGACAAAAGGCACGACAACGTCCCATTCCGCGGTGAAATCCTGCTTACTGCCTGACCCGAGGACAAAGCATGCCTCACTTCGCAGCGTCGGATACTGCGCCGAATCGCCTTGAATTATGCGCTGGTTGATGTAGTCGACTCGATAATCCGGGCATCCGCCGTGGGTCTTTCCGCAGCCGACCGTAACCTGAAAATAGCCGGTCGTGGAACGGACCCGGAGCCTGAAGGCGTATCCGTTCTCTCGCAATGTCAGCTTTTTGCACGCAGGCGCCGATGCTTCCTTGAGCCCGCCGACTGCGCCGCCGGCCCAGGCGCATATAGAAGAACATGCGGCAACAACGACAGTAGCGATAAGTACGTTATTCTTGCTTGTATGATTTTTCCGCAACGGCTAACCTTCCTTTGAAACCCATCCCCTCCAGTGTATGCTTAACGGAACAGAGACTGACTCTGCCAAAATTATACATCTTTAACAGGTCTTTGGCAGACAACCGGCTAAGATCGCCAACGGTAAATACTTTGTTTTGATAGAGGACATTCCTCAAACGAAAAGAGGCCTTTCCAAAATCCACTTCATCGATACGCGTATTAGGGTTGACCATGCGCAACAACTCTTTGGCCCTCTGTCAGACGCCAGATGCAGGCGCCTGCTGACAGCCGCGGAAGCGGCAGGAGCCTGGTTTGCGGATCAACGGGAAATTCCCGCGAAAAGAGCGCGCGGCCGGACATGTCGAATATTTCCAGACGATACCGGGCGGTTTTCTCCGGACGTATGCGAATGGCCGGTGCATTCAAACCGTCCGAGATAAACATGCCCGCCGCATTTCCCGCTTGATGCTCGATGAAGGCGCCCCTGGATGGATTCACGGCAGACGGACCCGCATTGACAATATTGAAATAATTGAGGTCGGGCGATCCTGAAACAACGGTCAGGCGCACGGTATGCAAGCCACGGCTTGCAGCGGAATACGCGCCGGCGTCAACCGTTGCCCAGGTTCCGCTGGTGGAAGGAAGGTTTACCGTCGATAACGCCGCGCCGTCGACGGAAAAGCTGATCGATGACGCTGCGGATGATGAATACCTGAGCGTTAACTTGGTTTGAGCCGGAAGAGGCAGTTCTTTCCACTCCAGCCACGCATTGGCTTGGGTTTTCGTCACTTCCCAGCCCAGATTGGTATCGGCGCATTTGATAATGTTGATAGTGCCGTTGCGGTACGTCCCGGTTCCGGAAGTCAAGCCGGAAAAATAATCGCATCCTTCGGCTTCAACCTTGAAATTGTCCGCCCAAGCCTTTTTTGAAAATCGTCTGAGGATATTCGGCCTCTGGTTCGGATAGTCGTAATACACAGAGTCGTCGCTACGCCAAAGAGCGCATGCCTCTTCTTCGTCGGAAAACCCTTCTCCCAATGTGGATATGGCGCCGGCACCGACCGTTTTAGTCAAATTGTTGATGAGGAGCTGGCCATGATTGGGGTTCATGTATGCGCCGCTGCCGACATACCAGAATCCAGGACAGAACGCGCCGAACTTGGTCCCGAAGAAATTGGTAAGGGTCATGGACGTGACCGGCGCTCCAAACCAGCTTTGCACCGCATCGATGACATTCGTGTCATTGCATGCAGGGTCCTGCTGCACCCACGATTGATCGGCAACAATATAGGGATTGAACCCGAAGTCTGCCATACAGCGCTTGCGGATCATGAGTGCTATAGCTTTGATATGGCCGTTGCCCTGATTCGTGCAGAACGGCGAATTGACGCTCCAGAAAATCATGACCATCCTGTTCTTGAGTTTGTACCTTTTCTCGTCGGGCGTGTTCTGAACGCAAATCTTGAGATCAAGGTCCCAGATATACCTGTAGTTTGACGTGTCGCCGCAATCGAATGGCGGATTGTACCCGTAGCCGAATCCTTTGTCAAGGTTTCTGTTTGCTGTCCAGGACGCGGCGTTATCGTCGAATATGGCGACTTTGAACGTATTGTCCAGAGGACGGCGGTCCATTGCGGCGCACAGGTTGGCGTATTTATGCGGGTCGCCCGCGTCGGTATTGGGGTGGTTGGGACTGTAGCCCCGGGCATCGGGACCGATGTAATCGAGTCCGCTATAGGAAATTTCCTCAACCATGTCGTCCCACCAATCTGCCTCGACTCCATGGGATTTGAACAGGGAATGGTTATACGTTCCGCCCGTGCTGCTTCGCGCAGAGGCGTTGAATCCGCATGTCGCTCCCACGTCCTGTGAATGGAGATCCACATTCGTCAACAATATACCACTCATAGTTACCACAAATAGGAACCGCATTGTTTTCACATGAACCTCCCCGCAGACAGAAAGTTTCTGAGAACCTTCCTTTGACAACCGATAGCGCACCGGCAACGCCTACTGCACATAGGGCGTGGTATGCGTGGCCTGATACGGAATCAACCCCTTCACCATCCTGCCGCCATTATTCACGAGCCGCAAATAAAAGTCCGAAGAAACATGAACTCCGTCGGCATCCAGCGTGAGGAAATACTTGCCCGCTGGAATCATCGTGGAATCTTCCGCGCATTTGAAGATTGATGTGCCTTCGTTCATTTCGTCGAACATCGCGACATAGACGCTTTGCACTCCCGCGTTCCTCATGCCTGCAAACTGGGACCACATGAAGTTTCCGTATTTTCTCGGTATCAAGTTTTTCCCCGACCCATTCGAATTGTGAAAAGCGTATCCGGCAAAGCAGCCCGCCTGGTAGTCTATTCCATGCGCCTTGCAATACGCAAGGTCGCGCGTGTACCCGGATTGAAAGGTAGACATGGTCTCCACAGCGCCCACGGGCCAGGGCATATCCATGTTACAGGCGCTGTAGACTGAAGAGTTTGCGGCATCTGTTGCAAACGATCCGGGCGTTCCGCCTATGACGTAGCAACCCTGGTTCTTGAACCACGTAATGACATCAGTCCATGAGGAAACGTTTCCCGGCCTGTCCGGGAAACCTATTCCCCAAACGCAAACAACCGGCTTGTTGGTTTGCTTTGCATACGCGGAAGACGAGGTCAGTTTCAGCGTTCCATTAATGGTATTTGTCCAGTCTGTCTTGATTTCCGTCTGAAACGAATTCCAACCGGAGATATCGTACATCACATAAAACTTGCGGTCATAGGTCTGGGCTGCGTTCATCAGGCGCGTCGCTGTCCGATCCCGCCATGCCTTGAGTGACCCATTGTCCAGCTCGTTGCCGAAACGCTGAATGGCCGCGCAATCGATGCCGTTCTGCTGCATCCAGAGAACATGGAGATTCACCGTGGACTGGTCCCAGGCGGAAAACATCGCGGCCGGTTTGCCGTTTCCAAGAGTGCCATCATAGGCGTATGTTTTTGTGTAATCCCGGACATCAGGCCACATCTCGAGGTTCATATGGCCGAAATAGTTCAAGGGCGATCCATCGCCGGAACAGGAAAACCATCCCTGATACCCGACGACTACCTTGCCAACAACATCGCCACTTGAAGACCCGTTGATGCTGTCCAAGACAAGCGTGTAATCGCCAAAGTATTGCGAAATTGGAGTCGTACTCCGGACATATCCGGTTTTTTGAGCAATGAGAGAATCAATAATGGAAACCTTTTTTGCAAGCGCCTCAAGGGCTGCATTTGTCCTGCTTAGCCGGATGCTTTCGGGCGCGTTCCGGTTGATTACGGGGAGTGAAAATGTGCTTGCGTTACCGCCGATACTCATTCGCACGAAGTAAATTCCTGCGGACAGGTTTTGCGAAAGTCCGGCAAGACTATACCTTCCGGCTGGCAGGTTCGCAGCGAATAGCGAAGCCGTGTGCGACCCTCCAATGTCAAAAATATCAACGCAGACTCTGTCACCGGAATTCGTTACCTCAAAGTAGAGCGATGATCCGGCCATCGTTGGATTGACGGACCCCATCGCCTTTGTCCGGGGAAGGACGGGGGTGACAACGCTGATGGCAAATTTCCCATTTCCGTCGGTCTGCGCCGTTTTTCCCAAAACCGCCAGAGACACGGTTACACCCGCAAGAGGTTTCCCCCCTGCCGAACTTTCTACCGTCCCGGTGATAGTCGTTTGAGCATTGAGCGAAAGCGCAATGATCGCGAACAGCCCTGTTGCACCATTCAAAACATTCTTACAAAACACGCATTCTCCTTTTGCTACGACGTAAGTTAACCGCTAAAACAAGTCGCTTGACGGATAATTTCTTACTTTTTCAGCTTGCTTGTAGCGAACCTCGCAGACAGGCTTAAATGCCCAACCTCAATATCAATTAACAATAAAGCGTTTTATTGCTTCTCCTGTTGTTCCGCGAATGTTGACAAAGTAAATTCCACCGCCGAGAGGTTTCGTCCCAAGGTTGAAGGTTGATCGGTCCTTGCCCCGAAATACCCGAAGCGTTCTGCCCAGCGAGTTCGTAACGGTTGCCTGATATTCGCCTTGAGTCTCAACAATGAGGCGTCCCGCCTCGTAGCGAACCACGCCGCAGGCAATTCCAGACGCATTTAGCGCTCTACCTGGCCTGCTTTGTGCTGCGGTCGCCGCGGCCGGCATGACACCAAAGGAATCCATGGGAAAGTTTTTGAACCCAAGGGCCAGCGCTGGAGAGCCGGCCTTCACGGAGTAGTCGCCGACAGGCGAATAGCCCGGCCACGTCTTGTTCGGATCTGTAAACTGAGGGTCAGCCGTGGCCGAGTGTGCATCCATGCCGGCCCCGGTCCATTGGCTCCAGTTGTACAAGGCGCCCGTTCCGCCCCACGAAGTAATGATTGCCGCGCTGCCCACAAAATCGACAACATTGGAATCGTAAAGCGGCATGTTTGTCTTTAGATATGCAGGTATGTTGGTACCACCCGCAAAGCAACACGTGCCATACAGATAAGACCCGACAAAAATATTGCGAGTCGCGCTATCGCTGGAAGTAGCCAGAGTGCCGTGAAATTGTACGGTGCCGCCCTTGACAATGATGTTATTGAACGCCCGGTTGTATCGTCCGAATTGGAATTTGAGACCTCCACCAATAATTAGATTATTATACTGTAAGTAATTCGACGAGCCGTCGTCAAGATCAATGCCGAAATCCCCCGAAGGGCCCTCGAACCTGTTGTTGCGAACAATCGTTGTGTTCCTGCAATCCAATTTAGCGGCCGACAAGTCACTGCTCCGCGAGTCATTTCGGTCGCGTCCCCATGCGTTGAAAGGGCCATGGTCTCCGGTTTCCTGCACTGAATTGTAAACCCAGTTATACTCCACGACATGCCCGCCCCAGCAACCGTCGCAAAAGCAGATACCTGCGCGGGGGCAGTCATGAATCGTATTATGGCGGATCGTGTCAAATTCGGTCGCGGACAAAGCAACGCCTGCGGGCTGTTTTTCAAACCGCCCGAAATGGTTCATTATGTTATTGTCGATGGTGATATACGACGGATATTCGGTCGTAAGAGGTCCGGGCGTACGATCGTTGTTGCAGGGAACGGGGTTTGAGCCTTGTCTGGTTCGGCCGCAGCGAATGGCGCTCAAAGGGCCCATGATCGCCACGCATGACGCACCTGCATCGATAAAGACATTGTTGAAGATAACATGGTTCTTATTATACCCGCTGATGAAAACGCCGTTGCCCCCGATTTGGTCGAAAAAGCAATTGGCGATTCTGATGTTCTCCGCATTCTGCATGAAAACGGTTCCTGCGCGCGTGATTGCCCAGTCCGACATCGTGACCATTTCAAAGGTGTCAACACCATAGGTTTTGCTGAAAAGGGTTCGATACGTATGTGTGAAGGTCATACCGTCAAATTGAACGTACTTTACGACGTTGGCCATCGATGCTCCCACAAAACGGAGCACCTCGTCCTGCGAAGCAAGTTCGATGGTCGCCGTGCTTAAGTTTGTGCCGGCAGGCGGCCAGAAGAAGAGCTCGCCGGTGGATTTCCTGTAAAACCATTCTCCGGCGGCGTCGAGTTCTTCAAAGATATTTTCGACGAGGCGGTAGGTGGCATTGGGCCCTGGATAATCGGTCCGACCATGATCTCCAACCCATTGCGTGGTGATCGTGGTCCCGTTCTTCCCCGTAAAGATTTCGTCCCAACCGCCCCACGACTGAGAATGCAAGGCCCTGAGATAGCCGGGGCCTTCCAGGGGGTTGGCCCATCTGGAAACGCGGGTCATGCAATCCGATGCGTAACCGTCAAGAATCTTCGTGGCGGCGTTAAAATTCGGATACCGGGCAAGGACCTGACGGTTTCCGTTAAGAAACAACTGGTCGACTTTCAAATTCTGAGCGATCGTTGTCTTCATAATCGAACCTGACGAAGTCGTCCATGCAGAGGTGACTTTGATTCCGCCGCTGAGCACCGGTTTTTCGTTTTGATACGCTTTGTAAACAATCGGCGCCGTTGCCGATCCTGAATTGCCAGGCCCGAACGCCACGGGTGCATTCAAATAGTAGGTGCCCCCGCGAAGATACACGGTGACCTGCGTGTTATTGGTTTTGAGCTGGTCCGCCTTGTCACGGGCAGCGGCAAGTGTCGCAAGCGGCGCCGCGGACGTTCCGGCGGCCGCATCGCTACCGGTTGGCGAAATGTACAATTCAGCGCATACAGCCATAAATGCAGCGCTGAAAATGAATAGCACCCCTTTTGATAGCAATTGCAATTTCATAAAACCTCCTTGGGAAACTGAGGTTGTGTTGCGTACGCAACGGCGCACCCGCTCTTATCGTGTCCGGCTCTTCATCATGAGCACTTTTTCGGCTGTGAAACCAAGCAACGCTTTTACATCTACCATGCCCGCGGTCCGGATTTCCACGGTTTTAAGCACGCGTCCGCGCAAATCATATATGTCAACTGTGCCCTCGGAAAGGGCAATGCGCCCATTGCCGACGAGCCTGCACACGGAATGTGTCATACGTGATGCTTGAGATACCATGGGCGGCGTATTGCTTCCCGTCACCTGCCCGCGGTTCAGACCAAGCGCGACGCTTTTAGGTCCAGCGAGGCTCGACCAGTTGACAGAGCTTATCTGGTACCTATAGGTGCCGGTATCGGTGACGCTGTTGTCCGTGTAGGTCATTGCCGGCGCCGGCGACGGGTCAGGTTGATCGCCGTCCTGCCACCGCTGAAAACCTTTTTCCAGAGTGAACAGCGTGACCGTGGTATATTTCAGCGTGTCAAAGGCCTTGTCATTGCGGTAAATGATGAATGTCTTGATACCGCTTTCCAGGTCCGCGTCGCAGTCCCAATTCAGCTTGATCTGCCGGTTCGAATAGGTTCCGGTCAAATTGACCGGGGCCGGAGGCGGCGTAGAATCCAGGATAGTCCCTTCGGCCTGATATTGTTTCCATAAACCTGCGAGGTATTGGTTTGGAAACCATCCTGTCCGCAGTTTGTTGCCGGTATAGCCGGCAGCAGGGGCGATGACCTTTGTTATTGTGTCGCCCAGCCAGGCGTTTGTCGTGTCCATATCCTTAAGCGCGGATGCGCCGGCCTGGTCTGGGAGACGCGAGGTGAGGCAGGCGTCAAGCCAGGGAATTGCTATCATCCGTAAGTCTCGTGGCGCGTGACCCATCATGCTGGGCGGTTGAGCGTTGGGATTGGAAACCCAGGTGACTTTCGGGTTGATTGCATAGGCCCACAGCGCGCCTTTGTTCCGGCCATTATCATATTCTGCGGAATTGTTGAGCAGGTCTGGGTTGCCGTTATGATGCAGGACCGGAACTTTCAATGCCGCCGCAACAGTCGACATTGAAGAACTTCCCGACTGGGCGATCGTCGCAGCTATTCTTGCCGGATATTTTGCAGTCATAGCCGTCACCCAAAAGGCGCCGCCCGAATGGCCCCACAGGGCCCAAGGGACAGTTCTGATTTCAGGGTGGTTTGAACGCAGCGCAAGTGAATCGAGGGCTGCCAGGTAGGTATTGCCAGAGCCGTTATTCATATCATCCCAATTGTTGCACGTGGAGCTCCCGCTTCCCGGCGCACCGGTGATCAAACTCGGGGCAATAAAGGCCGCGTGCCATTTCTTCGCTAATGTCAACCATTGCACGTCATTCGTCATCTGCGGTCCATCCCCTTCCCTCGTACATCCATGCTGATGCACGATGATGCAACGAACTGTCCCGACCGAGTCCGGGACCCAGCAATGATAGGTTGGATCGTACAGGAGATTTATCTGCTTCGGAACAACAATATTATAGACCATCCCTTTCGGCCCGGAGCCGAATGCAGGAAAAGAAAAAGCCATGATGGCGCAAAACATCATGCCCGCAAATAACGCGGTGGAAATAATAGGCTTAAAAACTTTCATTTGGACCTCTCCTTGCTGATTGGTTGATGCGTGAAACTCGTTAGTCCACGATGAACCGCCGGATTTCCTCGGCGTTCTTTCCGCGGACAACAGCATAGTAAATTCCAGCGCTGACGTAATTCTTCTTCATGTCAAAGGAGGAACTTCCCGATCCCTTAAAAACTTTCAGGGTGCGTCCGAGCAACGTCGTTATTTTCACCTCATAATTGTCCTCATGCGAAATGGAGAGCCGTCGTCCATCATATCGCAAGTCAAAAGAGGAGTTCTTCCACCCTGATTCCCTGTTCATAACATGCCGGTTTTGTATCGGGACGGCGTCTCTCTGCATGACACCGAAGGAATCCATGGGAAAATTCTTGAACCCGAGCACTAGGGCGGGCGAACCGGGTTTCACGCTGAAATCCCCTTTGGGCGCATAGTTGGGCCATGTCTTGTTGGAATCTGTAAACATCGGGTCTGCGACAACGGAATGAAGGTCGTTGCCGCCGGCCTGCCAATTTGCCCAGGAAAACAAATGAGCGCTTCTGTCGTCGAAATTTGTAAAGCCGGGAGCGGCGCCGAAACTCCACACGCAGTTGGAATCGATCTGAATGACGTCACCATGAACGTCGACAGGAACAGGATTGGGCGTGGAGGTCAAACCGGTGAAGCAGCAAAATGAATAGGGTGAGACGCAGGCCATGACGTTGCGCGCAACATAATGCCGGTCGTTTGCCCAAAGCTCATGGCATTCCTCCATTGAATTGTAGAGAATGTTGTTGATATACGTGTTAAACATCGTAGCTTGCAATTTAAGACCGCCGCCGATAAGGAGATTATTGTACTGATAATAATTGCATGCCTGATCGTCAAGGTCTATGCCGAAATCATACGGTTTCACTTCAAAACGATTGTTGTGAACAATGGTCGTTTTCCACGCGTCCAATCGTGCCGCGCTCGTATCTCTCTGCCACCGCCCGATCCGGTCGCGACCCCAGGCGTTGAACGGGCCGTGGTCGCTGGTTTCCAGAACGGAATTATATACCCAATTGTATTCCACCTGATGGCCGCCGAAGCACCCGTCGCAGAAGCAAATACCTGCGCGCGGGCAGTCATGAATGGTGTTGTGGATCAAGGTGTCGGATTGCGTTGCGGACAAGGCGATTCCTGCAGGTTGCTTTTCGAATATTCCCAAATGGTTCATCATATTGTTATCGACTCTGATGAAGGCAGGATATTCATTGGTAAGCGGTCCCGGAGTCCTGTCGGTGCAGGTCGGCGTTGCCGTCTGCGCGTTCGGACAACGCACGCAGCTGCGAAGCCCCATGATTGCGACACACGACGCACCCGTGTAATTGAAAACGTTGTTGTAGATCACATGATTGCGGTTGTAGCCGCTGACGAAAACGCCGTTGCCGCCGACCTGATCGAAAAGGCAATTTTCGATCCTGAGGTTTTCCGCGTTCTGCATGAAGATCGCACCGGCGCGCGCAATAGCCCAGTCAGACGCAAAAATCGGTTCATACGTCTGGCTGAACAGTGTACGATACGTGTGGGTAAAGGTGATGCCGTCGAATTGGATATACTTGACACTGCCGTCGGTTGCGGCTGATGATCCCACGAAGCGGAGCAGTTCATCCTGAGAAGCAAGCTCAATGGTGGCACCACTCAGATTCGTGCCGGCAGGCGGCCAGAAAAAGAGCTGCCCGGTTGATTTCCTGTAAAACCATTCTCCGGCAGCATCAAGTTCCTCGAAGATGTTTTCCACCATCCGGTAGGTCGCATGTACCCCTGGGCCGCGGTTATTGTCGCCGACCCACTGCTGGGCGATCGTTGTGCCGGTTTTGCCGGTCATGATATAGGAATTGCTGCCCCACATGCTCATATGCAATCCGCGGAAATAGCCCGGCCCCTCGGCCGGATTGCTCCAGCGGCCTATTCGTGTGGCGCTTTCGCAATCCGCGGCATAGCCGTTGAGGATTGCCTGGTTGGCGTCGAAGTTCGGATACCGGGCAAGAACCTGCCGGGTACCGTTGAGAAAAAGCTGGTCTACTTTCAGGTTTGGTGCTATCGTGGTAACCATGATGTTCGCATTTGCGGAAGAAGCTGTCCAGGCGGAAGTCACTTTGATCCCGCCGCTTATCACCGGCTTTTCACCTTGATAAGCAGTATACACTATTGGAGCTGATGCAGAACCGGAATTGGCAGGACCAAATATCACCGGAGCACTCAAATAGTACGTGCCTCCGCGCACATACACGGTGACCGGCGTGTTTGCGGCTTTCAACTGATCTGCTTTGTCACGCGCAGCCGCAATCGTTGCCAACGGCGCGCTGAGCGACCCGGCTGCTCCGTCATTGCCGGACGGCGAAACGTATACCTCGGCGCCATGGAGTGGGCCGGTACCTGCGACAAAGAGAAAACAGGCCGCGGCAGCGATTGCACGGCGTGAACGCATTGTAATACTCATTTCAAATCTCCTTTTTCATTAGAACGAGGCGACTTTGCAAATCGCGAGTCTTTTGCCGTCCATTTTCATGGCAATGAAATACATACCCGAACGCGCGAGCGTCGGCACTCTCCACCCGGTCACGTACGCGCTGCCTGCCGCGGTCTTCTTTGCA
>Ga0182027_10000707_pt1 | contig 56878 bp, 33 predicted proteins | sample 712E1DmetaG_FD_121300 | JGI IMG/M metagenome (GOLD analysis project Ga0182027, IMG submission 121300) | Permafrost microbial communities from Stordalen Mire, Sweden - 712E1D metaG (Illumina Assembly) | ecosystem: Environmental > Terrestrial > Soil > Wetlands > Permafrost | place: Sweden...
AGGTTTATCTGTTTTGGCAGGCGGTGCTCGAGGGCGCGCAAAAACAGATAAGCCTGGGTCAACTGGGCGGTGTCATCGGCGGAGAGGAGGCTGTAGCTGGCGAGTTTTTCCAGGGCGGGAATGGTGGGAGCGCATTGGAGAAAGGGCATGTGGCCGGCGTGGAGAAGCTGCAAGGTTTGGACGATGAACTCGACTTCGCGGATACCGCCCCGGCCCAGTTTGACGTTGCGATCCAATTCGCCGGCCTTGACGACTTCATTCTCGATGCGGGATTTCATGGCGGCGACGTCGCGGAAAGCGCGCCGGCCCAGGTCGCGGGGATAGCGGAAGGGCTGGATCATTTCCAGGAATTCGGCGCCCAGTTCGGCGTCGCCGGCGACGGGCCGGGCCTTGATGAGCATCATGCGCTCCCAGGTCTGGCCCCATTGGGAGTAGAAATTTTCAAAACTGCCGAGGGAGCGGGCGAGCGGCCCGGCGTCGCCTTCGGGGCGCAAGCGGAGGTCAATGCGGAAGAGGGCGCCCTCCGGGGTCATGCGTCCGATTTCGGCAATGATGCGCTGGGCCAGGCGGGCGAAGAATTGATGACTGGCCAGGCCCTTGCCGCTCTGTTCATTGGGACGCGGGGGCGATTTGAAGAGGTGCCCCTCCTCGCTGTAAAGAAAAATAACGTCCACGTCGGAACTGTAATTGAGTTCCTGGCCGCCGAGCTTGCCGAGGCCAAGAACGCAGAATTTGGTGGGCTGCCATCGGCCATCCGGGGCGGGATGGAACGGCTGGCCGAGACGCGCGGCCAGCGGCTGGTGGCAAAGGCGAAAAACGGCGTCCAGACAGACATCGGCCACGTCGGAGATTTCGCGGGTGATTTCCAGGGTTGGGCCCAGGCGGGCGAGATCGCGGGCGGCGATGCGCAACATCTCGCGCTGTTTGAATTCGCGGAGCCGGGCGAAGGCGGGTTCGATTTCGTCCTTGTCGAGCGCGGGTTTGAGCCATTCCGCGACCTCGCGGCGCAATCCCTGATCGCGGCGGGGATGCTGGATCAGGCCGGGTTCCAAAAGCGGCCCGAGCCAAAGCGGATGGGCGGCCAGCAACTCGCCCGCGAGCTGGGAACCGGCGAGAAGGGAAACCAGGATATGGGCTTGTTCGGCGGAAGGCCGTTTGAGAAAGCGGGCGGAGTCGGTCTTTTGCAAATGGGCGACGCAGGCGCCAGCCCGGTGGGGATCGGCGCAGGCTTCAATCGCTTTTGTGAGGACTTGGGACTGCATGAAATTCCAAGGAAAAGTTTATTGAATTTTTTCGATTTTGACAGCGGCGGAGACGGACGGGGAAGGGGGTTTGGGCCTGGTCAGGCAGCCGCGCCAGAAACCAAGACCGTAAAAAAGGTGGCTGATGAATATCAAACCCATGACGCCAGGCAGCCAGAACCATTTGCGCGGGGGCAGCACGGCAACGGACTGAAGGAACACGACGGCAAGATAGAGGGCGGCAAACCAGCGAAAAAGCGGGGGCAAAAAGGGCAGCGCGACCAGGAAGAGGCAGAAGAGCGGGGGGACGAAGTTGGGGGCGGAACCGAAGGTGGGATGCAAACGAAATTGTTCGGCCCGGCCACGACCGTAGCTCAAGAGCATTTTGCAGAAGGACTTGAAGTTCGGACGCGGAGGGCGATGGACGATCAGTTCGGGGTCGTAAAGGAGTTCGCCGCCGCGCTTGCGCAGTTCGTCCATGAGGGCGTTTTCCTCGTTGGGGTAGAGCGCTTCGTTGAAACCGCCGAGTTGAAGAAGGTCGTCGCGACGGGCGAGCAGATTGCAGAGGATCAATTCTTTTTCACCGGTGGCGCGAACGCCGCCGCGGCTGCGATAGCGGGAGCAACTCGGCCCGAAAGCGAGCCAACTGCCCATGGTCCAGGCAAAGGCCTGCGGCCAAGCGGGGGCGTCGGGCGGGCAGAGGCTGGGGCCGCCGGCCATTTTGACCTTGGGAGATTTGAAATGTTCGAGGGCGCGGCGAAGATTGTCCGGGAGCGCGACGGAATCATCGTCCAGAAAATAAATGATGTCGCCGCGGGCGGCGCGCAGGGCGGCGTTGCGCTGGACGGAGGGATGGCGTCCGCGGGCGACGAGGATTTCGAGTTTGGCGGGGGGGTAATCCAGTTTTTGGGCGGCGAGGACGGCGCGCACTTCCGCCTGGTCGGGCCGGGCGGCAATAATGACGGTGACGGAAAGCTCGCTCACGAGCAAAAGCTAAGGGGTGGCGGAGAAAGGTGAAAGCACAAATGGGTCTGGAGGAAACCCGGCTCCCAGAACAGAAAGGGGATATTACTGCCGGCGCCCCCCGCGAAGGCCGGCCGCGACGGCGTTATGGCTCGATGATTTCCACAATGCTGTCGGTGTCAATGCGCACCATTCGGTCCTCGCCGAAATACATCAACAGCCGGTAATTTTTTGGCGCGCCGACGTCTCTGGATTCTTTGAAGGTATATAGTTCGCCGTTGTTAAGGCGGACGGCGAATGGGCGAAACGGCTGGCGTTCCAGCAAGCCCTTTATATCTTCGGCCTTCATGGCCTGAAGATCACGTCAACCGTGGAATTGGGCAAGCGTGAAAGAGGCGGACGGGCGGAGCCGGGCGCATCTCGACACTGCCCCCTTATTCAGGTAGGGACGGCGCGCTGCGCCGTCCGCGCCGCGTTCAGCGGCGCATTCGAGTGCCTGGAGAGCATTGGCCAAATCGTTCCGCCCGCTGGAGGCGGGCGGGGACATCGCAGCGCGATGTCCCTACCTTTTGGGGGCAGGTGTCAAGATGCGTCCGGCGGAGCCAAAGCCGGATCGTGGAATTGGGTCTTTCGCAAAGGCGGTTTTGGCCTATATTGGAAAAGTTGTCACATTCATGGACGAAATGATTTCAGTTGATTTGAAGCGCGATTGCGAGGGAATCCAGATTCCGCTCGGCACGGCGACGACGTTGCAGGCGGGAACGCCGGTCCATATCACCCAAACATTGGGCGGAAATTATACGGTGCAGTGCCCCGAGGGCTTGTTTCGCATCGCGGCCAGGGACGCGGACGCGCTGGGGTTGGAAGCCGCCGCGGCTCCGTCCGGGGCGGCGGCCCCGAAGCCCGCCGGGCCGGCGGAGGCGGTGGAGGAGAAGCTGGTCTGGGACACGTTGAGGACGTGCTTCGACCCGGAGATTCCGGTGAATATAGTTGACTTGGGGCTGGTTTATGATTTGCAGATCGAACCGCTGGCCGGCGGCAACAGCCGGGTGCGGGTGAAAATGACTTTGACCGCGGCCGGTTGCGGGATGGGAACGGTCATCGCGTCGGATGCGCGGGACAAGCTGCTTTATTTGCCCGGGGTGGAGGACGCGTCGGTGGAGATCGTGTGGGACCCGCCGTGGCATCAATCCATGATCACGGCGGACGGCCGGCGGATATTGGGATTGGAGTAGCGGGGAACCGGAGAAAGTGGTCTTGGCGCGGTGGCTGGGCGGGTCATACAGCATCCGCATGAACGACCAATGGCGGATTTGTTTTGTGTGGGGCGAGACGGGCGCGTGGGACGTTGAAATTGTTGACTATCATTGAACCGAAGGAATGTTATGAAAGACTCCGCTTTAAATCCGGTGCATCCGGGAGAAATCCTGTTGGAGGACTTTTTGAAGCCGCTCTGCATTTCGCAATATCGTCTGGCCAGAGAGATCCATGTGCCTGCGCGCCGCGTCAATGAAATTGCTCTGCGCCGGCGCGGGGTTTCCGCCGACACCGCTCTGCGCCTGGGACGTTATTTCAACACCACGCCCCAGTTTTGGCTGAATCTGCAATCCCATTACGAACTGGATCAAGCCCGGTTGTCCTCTGCCAGGGAAATCGAAAAGACGATTCACCCATTGCCGAAGGCGGCCTGAACCGCGTCCGGTGATTCGGACATTGCTTGATCGGGGTGAATCTTTCAACGGCTGGCCGCGGAAAAGAGAATGTTCCTATCGAAAACGACGAGGATCGCCACGGTTATTTCTCGTGCAGCAAGCCATCCACAAATGTTTCGCGCTCCGCTTCGGAGAGGCGGTCCCAATCCAACCCGCGCCCGGCACACTTCCGGCGCAATTGTGCCTCGCCAAAGCGCAATCGTTCTTCGCGGCGGGCTTGCGCCTCCTGCGCCAAGGCCAGCAGAGCCGTGCGCTTCCGCGCGGCCGGCAGTTGCCGGACGAGTGAAATCACTTGCTCATCGCTTAATTCCAAGACGCTCATGACCAGTCAAAGATAACCTTGCCACCCCTTAAACACAACTGCCAATAATAGTATGCCCATTCTCGAAACTACAGCGCCGCCCGGCGCCGCCTCTACACTCTACTCGACGCGACTGACGCCTTTTCGCCTTTTCAGAAATTCAGGGGTTGGCCAGGCGGAAGAATAAATTGCCTGTGGGCGGCGTGATGGTGATGCTGTTCGTCCCATTGAGGGCACTGACGGAATAGCCGCTCGTTGTCCAGCCCGCCGATGCGGCAATATTGCTGTTCTGTTGCAAAGTGTACATTCCTGTGTTCGGCCAAGAGACAATGACGCTGTTGCCAGCATGGGTGATGGTTAGTTTGGGTAGCCCCGCTGTTTGAATGACAGAAATCAAACTCCAAAAGCCGCCCGTCACCGAATAATTCCCGCCGCTCATCGCTCCGCCGGCGTCGTGCTGGCCGATGGTGCCGCTGACAGAAAACTGGCTGTTGGCGCTCGTGCCGCCGCCCCCGGCGATTTTATACCAGCCAATCCAGTAAGGTTGGGCGCTGAGTGTGGTTGCGGAAGAAGCGAGCAGCAGCATCGATATGGCGCACTGCGCATGAATTTTGAAGGAAGTCTTCATTTGTTTAATTGGTCGCGTTGTCCTCAATGTCGCGCATTCAAGCCTCGCTGCTATTGCCCATAGATATGACCCTGTTCGCTCACGGCAACAAACTGTCCTCCACCGGCGTAAATCAACTTGACTCCCGACCCTGCTGCTCCTACCAGTAATCCGGAGATGCCGCTCGTCGTCGCGATGGCGGCGTTGTTGTAAGTCCAAATCCCGGCCGGCTCCCCCGCCGCCAACTTGCTTCCATCGGACGAGGAAGCGATGGATTGCCACGCTGGACCCGTCGGCGCACCAGTCAAGCTCCAGTTAGCGCCGAAATTGGCCGAAACATAAATGCCACCTTCCTCCGACGTGCCGCCACCCCCCACCGCCGCGGCCAATTTGCTGCCGTCTGAGGAGGAGGCGATGGATTGCCAATAGGTGCTGGGGGCACTCGTCAAGCTCCAATTAGTTCCGAAATCGACCGAGGTATAAATTCCTCCTACCAAACCTTCCCCAGACTCCGAAACAACGGCGGCCAATTTGCTGCCGTCGGACGAGGAGGCAATGCAAACCCAATTTGTGCTGGGCGCTCCAAGCTGCAAGCTCCAGTTGGTGCCGAAGTTGGTCGAGGTATAAATGCCGCCGACGGACGCCACCGCCGCCAATTTGCTGCCATCGGACGAGGAGGCAATGGATTTCCAAACTATGCCGTGTGTTCCGGGTTGCAAGCTCCAGTTGGTGCCGAAATTGGTTGAGGTATAAATTCCTCCGTTAAACTGGCCCATCACGGCCGCCAACTTGCTGCCGTCGGAGGATGAGGCAATGGATGGCCAGGGCACGCCGGGCGCTCCAAGCTGCAAGCTCCAGTTGGTGCCAAAGTTGGTCGAGGTATAAATGCCGCCGCCGCCGTAGGACACCACCGCCGCCAATTTGCTGCCATCGGACGAGGAGGCAATGGAGTTCCAAACTGCGTTGGGTGCTCCGGGTTGCAAGCTCCAGTTGGTGCCGAAATTGGTTGAGGTATAAATGCTACCTTCCATATTCCCAAGTGTCCCCGCCGCCAACTTGCTGCCGTCGGAGGATGAGGCAACGCAAGCCCCATATACGCTGCTGGGCACAGCGTTGAGCATCCATGCGGGCGCAAAATTATACAAAATCGATTGGCCCGCATTTTGAGCAATGATCCAACCACCAGCGCCCGATCCGAAAACCTGCACCATATCGCCGACATTGGGCGAGTCGGGCAACATCACCGTCACCTGCTGGGAATTGGTAATGAGGTAACCCGTGTTGGACTGGGCTTCCAACGTAGTGCCCGATGCCACCTGCCAAACCATCGTACCTTGCGCGCCTCCAACCTGCAAGTTGGTCAGTCCGCCAGCGTTGCCACTGAAGGTGCCGCTCAATGTCAGGCCCACCTCGCCATTGGTGACGACGGTGGATGGCAATTGGGAGAAGGCCAATGTGCCGCTTAACTGGGTGGAAGGCAGCGCGCCTGTCAATTGGCTAGCTGGCAGGGACCCGGTAAGATTGCTTGAACTGTTGGCAAAGATCGCATAAGGCGTCGGGGTCAATTGCTGGAACGGGTTTAAAAGGATGAAACTGCTGTTGTTTTTCTGAACGCTGATTCCCAGCCAAGCCGGTCCGCCATGATACTGATCGCCAAAGTCGAGTGTCACGGTGAACAATCCATTGCTCACTGGTACATTGACGATTCCCAAGTTGCCGAGCAAAGTGCCGCTGGTGTCAGGAGTGTTATAGAGATAAAAGACCATGCCATATTTATTAGTCCCATTTGCGGGTTGGCCGTTGTCCATCAACTGTCCCTGATAGGTGAAGATCGTGCCTTGGGCGGCAGCATGCTGCATGCCAGCCAGAAAGGCCAGGATGATGAAAATGTCATGGAATTTGGTTTTCATAATGAACGCAGAATTCAGTTTGGTATTTGGCTCGTAAGAAACCAATTTTTACACTTTTGCCTAACGAAACGCAACACGAAAAATCACGCGACATAATTCGCCACGGCCAAATCATGGACGCGTCGGCTGGCATTGCCGCACGTGTATTGAAGTCATGGCGGGGTTGGTTTGGCGGCGCGGAGGGAGATGGAACCGGGGGCCAGGCCGGGAGCGGAGGCGGTCAATATAATTTTGCCGGATGGGGCGACGGCTTTGACGAAGGCAACGCAGCGGCCTTGAAAGGCGCGGCGTTCGCTGGACTGGAAACTCTCATGGTCGGAGTGGTCGGCGCTGTCCGTGGCGGCAAGGAGGCCGGGACCGGAAATCTGGAAGGTGATTAAATCGCCGACCGTCGGAACGGGTTCGCCGTGCCGGTCCGTCACCGCGGCGCTGACGCGGCAAACATCGCCCCAATCCGCCGGGAGCTTGGCAGCGCCGGCTGTCAGCACTATTTTTGCCGGTTTGCCGGCGGTGCGCAATTGACAGGTGGCCACAATCGCGCGGCCGTTTCTGGCGACGGCTTTGAGCGTGCCCGGCGCGAAGGCCACGCGCCAGTTGCGGGGCGAGGCGTCGGCCGGCAACGTTTTGGAACCGAGCGACTTGCCGTTGAGGAATAATTCCACTTCCCGGCAGTTGCTGTAGATTTCGACGTTTTCCTCGTGCGGGGCGGAATTGGCGGGGGTCCAATCGGCCAGCACGGCCTGCGGGCGGCGCAAGACGTCCTGCTGCGCCGGCTCGAAACCGGGATCGGACGGGGACGACGCGCTGGAGGCGATGCGACGGGTGATGAAAACCATGGGCTGGGCGCTCCACCAACTCTGGCGTTCGGCGGCCAGCGGCTTGGGTGCGCCGGTGCGATCCAACAGCCCCGATCCGGCCGAGACGAAAGGCCAGCGGCGGGATTCGCCCAGATAATCAATGCCGCTCCACAAGAATTGTCCGGCGTAGGGAGGGTTGTCGCGCACGTAGAGCCAGGCGCCGCGGTCGTGGTGGTTTTCGGTGCCGATGATTTTGCGGGCGGCGTTTTGCCGGTGGGCGGCGAGCAGTTCGTTATCGCGATAATTGGTGCCGATCACATCGAGCAGGTCGGCCAGGCCGTTGTCGTAGTCGTGGCTGACGTTGGGACGGAACAAGGCCTGGGTGACCGGGCGGGAGGGGTCGTTTTCATGGAAAACCTGGACGAGGCCGGCCAGGATTTTTTTGGAAAGCGCGGCGTTGTTGGAAGTGTCGTGGATCTCATTGCCGGCACTGTACAATATAATGCTTGGGTGATTGCGGTCGCGGCGCACGGTGTCGCGGGTGTCCGTCTGCGACCACTGGTTGAAATCAAGGTGGTAATCGTAGCGGTTTTTGGCCACGGTCCAGCAATCGAACATTTCGTCCATGACGAGAAAGCCCGCGCGGTCGCAGAGGTCGAGAAAGGCCGGGTCGGGGGGATTGTGGGCGGTGCGGATGGCGTTGGCGCCCAGTTGCTTGAGAGCGGCCAGGCGCTGCTCCCAAACGGCCGGCGGCACGGCGATGCCGAAGGCGCCGGCATCCTGATGAAGGCAGACGCCTTTGATTTTGAGGTTTTTTCCGTTGAGCCAGAATCCGGTGTCCGCCTCAAACCTGGCCTCGCGAATGCCGAAGGGCGTCACTTCATCATCGAGAGTGGCGCCGAGCGAACGGACCCGGCACCGGGCGCGATAGAGAACGGGTTTGTCCAGATTCCACAAGCGCGGGTTCTTGACAACCAGGTCCTGGTCAAACACGGCGGAGTCGCCGGGGGCGATGGTGCGGGGCTTTGTTTCCGCGGCGGCGGCATTTTTTCCATTTGCGTCCAGCAGCGAAATTTGCAGGGAAATCTCGCGCGCTGAACCGGACTGATTGGTGACGGCGGCTTGCAGGTGGACCACAGCCCGCGCGGCGGAGACTTCCGGGGTGGTGACGAACGCGCCCCATTGCGCGATGTGGACCGGATCGGTCACGACCAGCCGGACGTGGCGATAAATGCCGGCGCCGCCATAATAGCGCGAGGCGGGCTGCGCCGAAGTGTCCGTGCGGACGGCCAGGACATTTTCCGCGCCGCCAAAATTCAAATGCCCGGTGAGTTCGTATTGAAAACTGACGTAGCCGTAAGGACGATGGCCGAGCTGAAAACCGTTGATCCAGACATCGCTGTTGGCCATCACGCCGTCGAACTCGAGGACGACGCGCCGCCCGGCGAATTTTTGCGGGAGCGAAAAATGTTTGCGATACCAGGCGGCGCCGCTGGGCAGAAAAGCGCCCGCGCCGCCGGTGGGGTTGGATTCAGCGAAAGGCCCTTCGATGCTCCAGTCGTGCGGGAGATCGAGTTTGCGCCAGGCCGAGTCGTCGAAGGCGGGCTGGTCCGCGCCGGGGGCGTCGGATCGGAGGAACCGCCAGTCCGGGTCGAAGGACTGGATGAGACGGGAATGATCGGGGGAGGAAGCGGCCGAGGCGACTGTGGCGAGGGCAGCCAGCCCGAGGGCAAACAGAAATCTTTTCATGATTGAGATGGCCGGGTTACCGTCGGCCAAAGGCAGCCGGCTTTCGGCGTGAATCAGCCGCAGTATAACCGGAAGAATTGCCATGTAAAATTATTCCAGGCCAAGGATTTGGCTGAACATTTCGTAAACCAGTTTGCGACGTTCGGCAAAAATGAGCCGGAAGCGCGGCCCTGCTTCGCCGGGGACAGATTGCAAAATGAGACGGTAACGCTCCCCCTTCAGCTTGTAGAAACCCTCCAGTTCATCCTCCAGCGGTTCCGGAAAAACCGCGCCTCGTTCGACCGCGTGGAACGGGTGAACTCTACAGAGCCCATTTTGAGCGGCCGCGCAAGCGCAATTAGTTCTGGAAAACTGGCAAAGGGGGATCTGACGTACTGGCAAGCCTTGACATATCTTGCCAACGTCTTAATTTGAGGGAATGAAAGCAGTGACCATAAACATTTCCTTGAACCCCGAACTGGCGGAGTTTGCCCGGTCTGATTCGAAAGCACGCGCGTTTGATTCGATGAGCGAATACATGCGCGATCTGATCCGTAAGCGGCGGCAGGAACAAATCAACCAAGAGGTGGCGTTATTGGAAAAGGGGATGGAAAACGCGCCGCGGGGCGATCCATCGGATGAAGAAATGGCTGAAATCGTGAAAACCCAGCATCGCCTCCGGGCGGAGAGAAAGAAACGTGCGCGTCGTTCTTGATGCCAACGTCGTCTTTGCCGGCGTGGGCTGGCGTGGGGAAGCCCACCATTGCCTGCTGGCGATGGCTAGGCGCCAGGCCTCCTAATGACACCCCCGCGGTGACGACGTGTTCTGGTTCAGAAGATTGGGAACACAAGTCCAACCGCCCGGTCATTTTTGCGCGGGCCGGGTTTCGGGTGGCCAGAGGTAGCCGGGGTCCTGCGCGTTGCCGTCATCGCCGGCGATGGCGTCAATAACAATGCCGGGATCCACCATCCAGATTTTGAACAGGTGCAATCCGGGCCGGGCAATGGAACGGACGCTGGAAGCAAGGGCGGCGTTGCGCAAAACATTTTCCTGCCAGCGGCGGTCGGTTTCGCTGGTGGAAACCGGGAAGGAAAGGATTTCCGGCGGATCGTCGTCGAGGGCGATGGCGCAACGCTGGGGCCGGCCGGTTTCGACGGAAAAAGTCGGCAGGGCGCGCAGGGTGAACTTCCAATTGCCGGGATGCTGGATGGCGATTTTATATTGCAGGGAGGGGGACTGGGCGAGGATTGTTTGCGGCTGGTCGCGGACTGGAACTTGGGCCGGGAAAACCGAAACGGCGGCGCCCTGGCAGCCGAGGCCGCGAACCTTTTCCCAGTTCGCGTCCAGGCCGGGCAAAAAGGCCGAGGCATGGGCGGCTTGGGCGACGAAGTGGTGATTGTCCTCCACGAAATCGGCGCCCGCCATCGCCGACAGGTCGGAAGGGTTGAAGAGGCTTACCGCGACGGTGATGTCCTGGTTGGTGGAACTGAACCGGATCGCGCCCTGGGCGGCATCGCCCGCCGGCGCGCGCGGCCAGTCAATGCTCACCCAGAGGCGGGCGTCGCCCTCGCCGGAATTGCGGCTGAGTTGAATCCAATCCGCGTTTGGTATGGCGGTCCAGTGCAAGGGCTGGGTGCCGGCGTTGAAGACATCCACGAAATAGGAACGCCGGGTCAGTTTGTTGAACTGCGGCAAGGGGCCGCCGGCCACGCCGGGCGTGGTAGAGGCGAAGAGGGGATTTTCCGCGCCTTCCAACGCCAGGCCGAGTTTGGCCGGGGATACCGGAAGTTCGGGCAGCGGGATTTTGGGCAGGCCGAAGACGGCTTGGGCGCGGGGGTTGTCGGACATCATGTAACGCCATTTGCCGCCGGCGATGTCATTGTTGTAGATGTCGGTCTGACGCCCAATGGCTTTCTGGGCGGCTGCCGCCTGGCCGAGGAAATCGTAGGCGCTGATGCGGCCTTGCCGGGAATAGGCGGCATAGCGGGTGAGCGCGAGCCACTTTTCATTCATCAGCGCGGCGGCGGTGACGGGATAGCCGAGGAGTTCGAAGAAAGCGTCCCGCGAGTCGGCGGGCAGCTTTTGGGCGGCGGCGGCGGCGCGCGCGACCAGGGCGCGCCAGGCTTCCAGGCGCTGTTGGGTTTCATCGCCGTTGGCCATGACGGAAAAAATTCCGCGGTCAGAGAAGCCCATGTGTTCGGGTTTGCGCTGGAAATTGAGGCGGTTGTATTCGGAGAAAATGGCGGCCAATTCTCCGGCGTGTCCGGGTCCGAAATCGCGCGCGAATTGTTGCTCGATTAATGAATCCGCATTGGCGGCGTTCCAGGAATGGGGGTTCCAGGCGAGTTTGAGGAAGAACTCGATGTCCAGTTCGGCGGGTTTCAAATCGCCGACGTTGAGCACCCAGACTTTGTTGGCGCCGTAGTCATAGGCCTTGGACATTTCCTCGCCGATGAGCGCGGGCGGGGTGGAACAAAGCCAGAGATAATCCTGGGGCCGGCCCCAATAGGAAACATGGTAATAGACGCCCGCCCCGCCGGCGCGCTGGCGTTCGCGCGGGCTGGAAAATTGGCGGACGTAGCCGTAATTGTCGTCGGGCCAGACCAGGGTGATGTCGGAGGGGATGTCCGGGGCGAGGCGGTAGAGCTCGAGGACTTCCTTGTAGGGGCAGAAGATTTGCGGGATGAGGGCGAGGTTGGGGTTGACCCAGCGGGCGAGCATGGCGCGCTGGTCCTGGATGATGTGAAGGAGGCGGTCGGCCTTCTCGGCCGGGGTGCCGCCGCCGGGCATCGCGCCGTCGCTGATTCCGCGCATGGCCAGCGTGTACACATTCTCGAACTTTCCATTTTCGCGGACGCGCTCCTCCCAATAGCGGAGGACGCCGTCGCGATTGTTGACATAATTGTATTCCCCGTTTTGGGCCGGCTTCCATTCGTCAATGTTGTCGCGGAGCATCTGCTCGCAATGGGAGGAACCCATGACCACGCCGTAGAGATCGGCGATGTCCTTGTTGGCGGGAAAGGAATTGAAGGCAGGCGTGCCCGGATGCATGGCGGGCCAGAGATAATTGGCGCGCAAGCGCAGGAGCAGTTCGAACACCTTTGCGTAAGTCTTTGGCCCGATGGTGCCGGTCTCCGGCTCGAAGGTTTTTGCGGCCCACGGGCGCAGCCCCCAATCCTCGTCGTTCAAAAAAATGCCGCGATACCGCACCGCCGGCGGGCCTTGTTTGAAAACGGAGTTGCGGACGGCCAGGAAGTTTTTCCGTTTTGGCGGGACATCGGCCCACCAGTACCACGGCGAAACGCCGATGCACTCGGACAATTGATAGAGGCCGTAAATGGCGCCGCGCCGGTCGCTGCCGGCGATGACCAGCGCGGCGGAGACGCCGGGCAGGGGATTTTGCACCCTTTGCACCACGCAGCTTTCCCATGCGCCCCGCACGCCCTCCACGTCCAGTTTTCCCTCCGCCGCCAGACGGTCAATGGCCTGGCTCCGGCCGAGCGTGCCGACGATGACCAGGTTGGTTTCGCCATCCGAATTTTGCTTGACCAACGGTTTCACGCCGGTGACGCGGGCGACGTCGTTCGCCAGGTCCCCCGCCGCGCGGAGCACGGCGCGGTCGTCATCGGGTTCGACGAAAATGGCGGTGGCGTTTGGGGCGTCGCAGAGGACGAAATTGTCCGCGCCGGGCGAGTCGGCCAGGGCAAGCTGGGCCAAAGCACAGCGGCCCGGCCAAAGCGCCGCCGCCAAAACAAGCAGAGCGAGAGGCGTGCGCCCGATTCGCCAGATGGCGCGGCAAGTCCATGGTGTGTTATGGCCAGGCATCCAGAGGCCATTGAAACCATTTTCCCAAAAATCCGCAACAAAACCCGGCGACAAAACCCCGCCCCGCCTGCGCCCGCGCTTATTCAGTAAAGGCTGCGGTTACGCTTTTTCCCCGGCCTTCCGGCTTTGTTCGATCAACAGCTTCTGCAAATCCGCCAGCGACTTGGACTGAGAGGTCCCTTCCACGGTCTTCTCGGCAATGTCCTGGACTTTCTGATAGGCGGCCTCGAGTTGCTGCGCCAATTTCAGATTGGCCGCGCTCAAGTCTTTGCCGGTCTTTTCCAGCGACTCGTTCTTGGCTGCCAGCACATTACGCTCCCCCTCGAACTCCTTGCGCGCGAGATCTTCGCGATTCTTGGCCTCCAACTTGAGCTTGTCGCTGATTTCCTTGACCGCCTGGTTCACGGCACTCTCCATTTCCTTTGGAAACGCTGCCGCTTTGGCCCGCAACTCGGCCAGTTCGCGCTCTCTTTCCGTAATCGCCTTTTCCCGTTCGGCCAGATCCTTGTCGGCGGTTTCCCTTTTGATTTTGATCTCCTTTTCCAGCGCCGCTTTTTCGTCGTTGAGTTTGTCTTTGATGGCCTGTTGATCGCGCTTGAAGCCATAAGCGAAATCTTCCCGCTCGCGATCGCGCGCCTTCTTCTCCGCGGCGTCGCGCTCCTTCAACTCCGCTTCGCGCGCTTTCTTCTCCTGTTCCCATTCCGCGCGCCGGGCCTCAATCTCGCCTTCCAACTCTTCGCGCTCCCGCGCCATCTGGTTTTCAAATTCCGATCGTTTCTGGTTTTGCGCTTCGATCAAAGCGGCCAGGCTGACGGCGGCTTTTTCAATTCCGTAAAGCTCTTGCAGTTCCCGTTCTTTGCTCGCAACCGCTTTTTGGACGCCGCGGAATTTGCTGGACTCGGCCGCGAGCCGGTCGGAAACATCGGCCAGCATCTTGCCGATTTCCGCCTTCAGCGCGCCGATGTCCCGATCAATGCCTTCGGGATCAATCCCCATCGCCACCTTGAGGGCCTCCTCGGTGCGTTTCTCCTCCGCGCGGCGCTCCGGCGCAAGATCGGCGGCGCGTTTTTCTTCGAGTTGCTTGGCCAGAGTCTGATAGGCCTCAAGCATTTCTTGTTTGGTGTTCTTGTCCGAAAGCTTTTTTGCAGGCACAGGTTTCTCAGGCATAATCAAGATCGTGTTTGGTGGTTTCCAAGTTTCAGACGGGACACTGCCAAACCCGCCCGCGCATGGAAAGAAAAAAAGGAATTCGATCCTGAGTGACAGCCTCGAATTTCGGAAGTCATTTTGGGCAGCCGAGGCGGACTGCGCCCCAAGGCGATTAGTCCCGGCTGGAATCACCGCCCCAACCAGCGCGGCAGGAAGGTGGTCAGCGGGGGCAAATAGGTGATGAGCAGCACGCCGATCAGCAGCACGCATTGCATCGGAATCACGGCGCGCGAGACCTGCAGCACCGGTTTGCCAAATCGGTAGGAAGAAAGAAAGATGTTCAGCCCCACCGTCGGGGTGAGCAGCCCCAGTTCCATATTCGCCAGAAAGATGATGCCCAGGTGAACGGGATCCACACCGTAAGCCATGGCGAGCGGCACGATCAGGGGCGCCACCACGATGATGGCCGAATAAATGTCCATGATGCAGCCCACCGCCAGCAGACAGAGGTTGAGGGCGAGGAGGAAGGCATATTTCGACTTGACGACTCCCGTGACCCATTCCACCGCGTGGGTCGGGACCTGCGCGTCCACCAGGTAGTTGGTGAACCCCAGCGCGACCCCCAAGATGAGCAGCACCCCGCCCACCAGCAGCCCGGCCTCCGCCATCACGCGCGGAATGTCGCCCGCCCGCTTGAAATCGCGATAGACAAACGTCTCCACCACGAAAGCGTAAAGCGCCGTGACCGCCGCGGCCTCCACCGGCGTGGCCAATCCTCCGAACAACGCCGCCAGGGCCACCACCGGCAGCAGCAGTTCCCATTTTGCCGCCCAAATCGCGCGGCCCGCCTCCGCGCCGTCGAACTTCTCGGTCCCGGCCTGCCTCTTCGGTCCCAGCCAGATGCCCGCCAATGACGCCATCGTCACCAGCAGCAATCCCGGTCCCAGCCCGCCCAGGAACATCCTTTCAATCGTCACTCCGCCCGCGCCCGCGTTGGCGTTGGCCACCACCGCGTAGAGAATCAACGGCAGCGAGGGCGGGAACAGCAAACCCAGGCCGCCCGACCCGGTGACCAACCCGAGCGCGGCCCGCTCCGTGTATCCGGCCCCCAGCAACACCGGCATCAGCAACCCGCCCAGCGCGAGGATCGTCACGCCCGACGCTCCCGTGAACGAAGTGAAGAACGCGCACGCGATGACCGCCACAATCGCCGGCCCGCCCCGAAGCTGGCCCAGCAGCGCGTGAAAGACCCGGATCAGTCGTCTTGACGCTCCGCCTTCCGCCAGAAAATATCCGGCCAGCGTGAACAGTGGCACCGTCGGCAGCGTCGGATTGGTGACCATGGAATAATGCGTCAAGGAAAGGGAGGCGATGGGCGTGCCATCGCCCCAAAAGAGAATCAGCGCCGCCCCGCCCAGCAGCGCAAAAATCGGCGCCCCCAGGATGACCGCCGCCAGCAGCCCGATCAGCCCCGGCATCATCAGCCGCTCCGGGGCGACAAACGGATGAAGCCCGATCCCGGCCAGGCCGCCTGCCAACAACAACGCCGCCAGCCGCCCGCCCCACTGCTCGGATGCGTTCCACAACAGCCGAAGTGCGATGACCCCAAACCCGATCGGCATGATCAATTGCACCGTCCAGATCGGAATCTGATAAGCCACCATGCCGCCGCCCTCCCTCTCCGACGCCGTCAGTTGCGCCGCGGCGACGCAGAGGAACACGCTGATCGCCGCCGCGACGGCGCTGCCATAGACACGCGCAAAAACCTGCCAGCGCCCCTTGAGAAACTGGGAGAGGGTCGAAAGCGAAAGCAGACGGCGGTCGCGCGCGGCCAGCATGCCGCCCAGCAGGCTGATCACCAGCGTCAGATGTTGCTGGATCGCCGTCGCCCCGCTGATGCCGCTGTGGAACAATCGGCGCAACCCGATTTCCAGCAGCGGCAAAATCACCAGCGCGCCCAGCGCGAACGTGACGAGCGCGTCTTCTCCGACGCGCAGCCACCGGGGCCAACCATCCGGCGCCGGCGTAGGTGGATTGGCCGCGCCGCTCATGTCTTGGAATGTCCGGCGCGATAGATGGCCAAATGGTTCGTCACCTCGTCGAAAATGTCCGCCGGCACAATGGATCCCCGGATTTTCGGATAAACCGCGTCCATCTCACGCCGCCATTGGGCCTCGGCTTCCGGCGTCAGCGGGTGAACGGTCAACCCGCGCTTGCGCATCGCTTCCACCGATTCCACGCTCTCGCGCCGGCCTTCCGCCTTCATCTTTACGCCAGTCTCGACCGCCGCCTGGCGCATCGCGTCGCGGGTTTCCGGCGCAATGGCATCCCAGGTTTTCTTGCTGACAACCAGAGCTCCCACCAGCGGCGCCCACGCCAGATCGAGCATGTTCGGCGCGGACCGGTCCACCTGTCCGGCCAGCGCGTAGCTCGGCGGCAGGGAAGCGGCGTTGATCAGACCGGTCTGCAAATCGGGCAAAATGTCCACCGCTTCCAGCGGAACCGGGTTCAGGCGCACCGAGCGGTAAAGGTCCACATAGGCGGGGCTGCCGGCCTCAACGAACAGCTTGGTCTTCCTCAAATCGTCCGGCCCGATGACCGGGTCTTTGGAAAAAAACCGCACCCAGCCGGTGTCGCTCCAAAACAACGCCACAAATCCCTTGGCCTCCAGGCGTTTTTCCAGCATGGGCTGGAGTTTCTGCACGATGTAATCCACCTCCTCCAGCGTGCGGAACGTCATCGGCATGAGTTGGAGGCCGCTCGCGCCCGGCTCAATGTCCGCCAGCCCCGAGGCGGTGAGCAAGCCGGCCTGCAATTGGCCCAGTCTCATGCGTTGCACCATGTCCGTCTCACTGCCCATCGTCCCGTCAGGATAAATCGTCAGCAACACCCCGCTGTTCGACGCCAGCCGCCACTTTTCCCCCATCGCCGCCAGTTCTTTGTAGTAGGACGAGCCTTTCGGCGCCAGTGTGCCCAGCCGCACCTTGATCGGCCCGGGCGCCGCCAACACCTCGTTTGCGCCCGCCAGCAATCCCAGTCCCATGGCCACCGCTACCGGAACGAAACGTCGGCGCGTCCATCGCAGTTGATCTCCGCGAGACGGGGACGAGCCTGGGCCGTTTCGCGTCATTTTGTGAATTTCAGTTTTGATGGGATGAACCTTGCTCATTGCGCTATTAAGAAAAGATCCGCCTTTCGCGACAGAAGCCAGCGCGCCCGGCGCTGCATGACCAAATTGACCAGCCGCGTTTCCCGATGGGCGTCCGGATTGATTGCCAGCGCCTGCTGGAGCAGGGAATCGAATTGCTGGACGTCCTGTTTTTGCACCGCCACGGATTCCGCCATGGCCAAAAGCGGCGCCGCCTCCTGGCCGCCCGAGAGGGCCATGGCTTGCTCAAAGTGTTGTCGCGCCCGCGCCGCGGGATCGCCCGCCGCTCCCTGCCGGCTCATTTCGTAGGCGATCAAAAAGCCGTGGATCGCGCCATGATCGAAACTCCCGTCCAATTCCAGCGCCCGATCAATCAGCGCCTCCATCGCGGGGACTTGCGCGACCAAGGCCGGTTGGTCTTTGGAAAGTGAAATCGCCTTCGCCCACGCGCAGGCCGTCCAATACAGCAGCGGCACATCCTTTTTGGTGGCGCCTTGCGCGGCCGCCCTGGGATGGGCCAGCAACGCGTCCGAAAATCCCGGGTGGCCCGCTTCCAACCCGCGCAGGCCGTAACCTTGCGCCCGCAGATACAGCCGCCGCGCCCGCGCCCGCAGCGCCTCGGCCTCAGTCAGGTCGCGCGCCTCCGTTTCGTCGGCCTCCTCCTGCACAAACGCGAAGGCGTACTGCGTAAAGCCGCTGGTGGCGGCCAGGAGCAGCCCGCGATGCCGCGGATTCTCGCTCAGCAGACTTTCGATCAGCTTGAGACTAAAGGGCGACGACGCCTTCACCAGGTCCGGATCGTCGTCGCTGGCGAAAACAGCCCCGCTCCGGCTCACGGCGTTGGAAAATTGATTGACCGCGTATCCGTGAATGGAGCAGCCGCTGCTTGCTGTCCACGCCAGCGCGCCCAGGCACGGGAGCGTCCACAACCGCAAAAACAGCCGGCTTACGATCCTTTCCTTCCGTCCGGCGCTCATGCGCTGACTCCCATGTTCAATTCTCGATTCATCGGTCTCCCCAAACATTCTCGTGAGGCTACCACGACTTTGCCTTTGCCAAAAGCCAAATCACCGCCGCCCTCCAAACCCCGGCATCAAGTCCACAACTGCCGGTCTGAGTCCAATTGGCGCAACCAAATCGGGCAGGGTGTTCGGTCAGGATGGCTTCCGGTTTTCCCGCCGCTTGGAGACGTTCCGCAACAGCCAGCCCACGCCAAAGATGCTGCCGCCGCTGAATAAAAAGGCCAAACGCTTCATGCCCTCGTTGGGAACCAGCAGCATCAGCAGGATAAACGCGCCGAAAATCATGCACAGCCAGCCGATGGCCCCGACCACCTTGGTGTTCTCCTTGACCTGTTCCGCCGTCAAATCTTCGATCGGCTTCTTCAGCCGCGCGAAAAACTCCCCGACACTCGTCTTGTATTCCGCCGGGGACGATTCGTAGAAGAGCGAGCTGAAGAAATACCAGCCCAGGCAAACGACCGAGACGCAGGCCACCGTCGCGAAGATATAGTATTGGGTGGCTTCTTCAGGGACATAAGGTCCATGCAGTCCGGGAATCCAACCGGCCAGTTCCGGCTTGGTGTGGAAGCTGACCAGATAGGCGGCCAAGTAGCCGATCAAAACCGTGCTCCAACTCGCCCAAGGCGGGGTGCGTTTATAGAACAGACCGAGACACATCGGTATGGCCAAAGGCAGCCAAAGCCCGACACCCAATTGATTCAGGAGGTCAAAAAGCCCCACCGTCCGGAAGCGGTCCACCTCCAGGCCGATAAAAATGATCAGCACCCCAAAAGCCGCAGTGCATGATTTGCCGAGGATCAGAAGTTTTCTCTCCGAGCATTTCGGATTGATCACCGGCAGGTAAAAATTCCTGACCAAAATGCCCACCGCCTGGTTCATGCTCGCGTCGAGGTTCGACAAGGTTGCGCCAAAGATGCCGGCGATCAACAGTCCCAACATGCCTTTGGGCAGCACGTCATGCGCCATCACCAGAAATGCGCCCTCTTCCGGGTGCTTCAGGGTGGGGAAAAACGCTCCCAAGCCGCCTGGATGCGCGACGGAGGCCACCATCGGCGGCAACAACCACAGCAACGGCCCGACGATGGTTCCAATCAATGGGAAAAGCACCATCTTCCGGGCGTGGGCATCACTCCGCGCCATCAAGTATTTCGCCGACATTTCCATGGTATTTTGGTAGAAGATGTTGTTGAACATCAGGGCCAGGAACCAGAGCGTGATGAACTCCGGCCGGGCGATTTTGCTCCAGTGAAAGTCAACCGACGGCACCTTCTCCAGCAATCCGGAAAAGCCGCCTACCTGCGGCAGAAACAAAGCAAACACGGAGATCACCAGCGTCACCGTCACCACCAGGAGCATCTGCACGAAATCACTCGCGGCCACGCCAAACGCGCCGCCGACGAGCGAGACAAACGTCACCATGCCCCCCAAAGCCATGATCACATAGGGCAGCTCAACCCCGAAGGCTCCCGACATGAAAACCCCCACCGAATTCAAGCCCACGCCACCAAAGAGCAGCAAGATGGGCAGACGAATCCAGGTGACAAATTGCTGCGTGGCCGCCCCGTAACGCGCCCGGATCGCTTCCATCGGCGTGACCGTCCGCATCCGCCGGAACCGGTAACAGGTGAAAAGCAGAATGATAACATACGTCGCAATGCTGGAGTAATACAGGAGCAGCACATAGGGGCCGGTCTGGTAGATTTTCCCAGCCGCGCCGGTGAACGTCCAGGCGCTGAAACTTGCCATCCACGCCGACACCCCTGCCATCCACCAGGGCATGATGCCGCCGCCCCGGAAATAATCCGACGTGTTCTTGTTCCGTCGCGAAAAGACTGCCCCCACCGTGATCACGAACAGGAAATAAAATGCGATGCTGATGTCGTCGTAGCGGGAAATCATACCGTCAGGTTTCTTTCCCTGATCCCATGCCGGCCAGCCGCTGCCTGGGTTGTCAGGTCCGCTGTCTTCATAAGGTTGCCGGCCGGTAATCGAAGTAGTCAAAATCCGCGGGCCGTTTTGCGCCGCTCACGTCCTGCGCGCAGAGCCCCACCATCGCGCCTGTGAAATGCAAACCGGCGCCGTAATCGTCGGACAATTTTGACGAATCCAGGACCGGCCCGACATTTTGCCAGTTTTTTCCGTCCGCCGACGCGCTGAATTGCAGTTTCTGAAAATCCATTTCCGCGCGCAGAAAAATTTGCCGCCAGTCATTCACCATGATTTCCCCGTCGGAAAGTTCGTCGTAGTTACCGTCGTCCGTCAGTGTGACGCCGAGAATCTTGCCCCGCGATTCTTCGCGGGTGACGCGCAGATAAAAATGCGTCCGGGTGTCGTAATACATAATCAGCCCGGCGCTTTGCATGAAATTCTCCGGGGAAAACTCCAGACAGGTTTCCGCGAGGAATTGAAAATGGCGCACCCGCCGCGCGAGGAGGGATTGATCGAACAGGGAATGTTGCGAATCGCGGCCGCGCAGACGCAGCCAGCCCGGACGCTGGCTCAAGCTCAACCAGGATTCATCGGCGGGATTTCGGAGGGAACTCCAGCTCACGTCCAGTGCCGGCGCATCGAAATGGTCGCGTTCCGGTTGCGTGGGCCATTTTCTTTCCGGCAGATTTTTTGGCGCGGGAATTTCCAACCGGGGTTTCGTTCCGCCCGTCGCCAGGCGCAGCCAGCCATGCGCAGACCATTCCACTTTTTGCAGACACGTTTCACGGCCCAAAACGCAGCGGCGTTCCGGCAGGATGGGCCGGCTGGCAAGATGCGCGAGCCAGGTTTCGCCCGCTGGAGTTTCAACCAGTTCGCCATGGCCGGCTTTTTGCAGCGGCCATCCGCCGTCGTCGCGCGCGGTGAGGACAAACGGTTGCGGATCCAGTTCGTATGGGCCGAGAATGTTTTTGGAGCGCGCCATCGAAATGCCGTGGTTCCAGCCCGTGCCGCCCTCGGCGAGCATCAAATAATACCAGCCGCCGCGCTTGTAAATGTTTGGACCCTCCGTCAGTTCCTTTTTCGCCAGGATGTTCGCCATCCGGCCGATGAGCCTTCGTTGTTGATGGTCATATTGCTGCACGACGATGCCGGCGAAACGGGAATGGCCCTTGCGGAAGTCCCACTGCATGTTCACGAGCCATTTGCGCCCGTCATCGTCGTGAAACAGCGAGGGATCGAAGCCAACCGAATTCAGTTCGATGGGATCAGACCACGGTCCAAGAATGTCCGGCGCCGTCGTCAGAAAAATCTCCAAATCCTTGAACGGCCGGCCCATGCCGCAGGTGCGCACATTCGTGTAAATCAACCAGAATTGCCCGTCGCTAAAGCTCAGCGACGGCGCCCAGACGCCGCCGGAATCCGGCACGCCCCTCAAATCAAGCTGCGACTTGCGCGTGAGCGCGTGGCCGAGGAACCGCCAGTTCACCAGGTCGCGCGAGTGATGAATCGGCACGCCGGGAAACCACTCGAACGACGAGTTTGCGATGAAATAATCATCGCCGGCGCGGCAGAAACTTGGGTCGGGATGGAACCCCGGCAGAATGGGATTTTGAATCTGGTTCATAGCGTCAGTTCAGCTTTGCGATCCAGCGCAACGCGTTGTTGAGCAAGGTTTGAAATTGGGGGTGAAGCCAGACTTCAAGATTGTGGCCGGGGGTCAACACGCAGACGCGCCCGCCGTCCACGCTCCGCGTCCAGCCCGCCGGTTGCACGCCGTGTTCGGAATGCGAATGTAGAAAGACATCAGCCTCCGAACCCTCGAAAGCCATTACATAATGCTCGTCGCGCACGGTAAAAATCTCCACGCCTCGGGCCAGCCTGTGAGACGCCTTTGGTTCAAGCCTGACCGCACATTCTGGCGGGTGGCTGGAGAATGCGCCGCCCATCACGGCACGCATCAAGGGAAGCTCGCCATAACGGGAAGTTCCACCATGCACGATCAAAAGGCCATTGCCACGCCTCAAATAATCCCGGAACGCCGGCTCCGAACCCGCGGTCAGCCAGGGGCGATGGTCGTTTGCGGAAATCATGTTCGCCTTGGCCAACACGACGGCGGCAAAATTCGGCAGCATTGCCGCCGGCCAATTTGCGTGATTTTCAAGAAATTCAAAGTCAAAGCCGCGACGGCACGCCGTCGCCAGCCCGCGCCGGATGGGTTGGCCCGAGTGCCAGGCATCTTCGCAAATGACCAGGACGCGCGGTTTCATTTCATCGCCAGGGGTAACCTCACGCCATTGCGCTCGTCCTGCGGCTTCGTCGCGTCCAATCCGTCCGGCCCCAGCACACCCTGCGGCGACGGAATCAATTCCGCCCTGCTCCATGACCAGACTATTGACCGGTTGGTTTTCTTCATGGCGCGTTTTCAGATCAAATCTATTGCTGTCGAATGAGGACGAGACTCCACGGTTTGCCGGTTCATTTTGTTCCGAGCCACAATACCATCGTCGAATGCGGGCCGATTTGGAGCGGCGCTCCCGGCAGGAGCGTTTTCCCCGAAACCAATTCCCGCGCCGCCTTGACATCGGCCGGCGCTTTCAACTCAAAAGTTTTGCCGGTCGTCGTGTTCATGCCGATGAGATAGCCGCCGTAGCGCAGGGTGTAAAATTCACCTTTGCCGGCATAGACGCTTTCATCTCCGGAACGAAAACTTACGCCGTCCGGTATTCTGGCAACGGGCAGTTTCTCGCCCGCTTCCGCCGAGTGCATTTCCAGCGGGTAACGCGGGCCGCCGTTGCCAAAGCCGAAATTCACCCAGTCCGGCCGCGTGTAGGTCATTCCGCCCGGCTCAAATTCCACCTCCTCATGCACGGTGGCGATGCGATCAAAGCGCGGCGTGATGTAGTGAACGCGCGCCAGAAAGTTGATCGCGTTGCGCGCCCGCCAGTAAAGCGAAACGTAAAGGATGTCGCCGCCATTCTTGACAGCTACAACGCCGTCGCCTTCATCGCTGAAAACAAAATCCGGCTGGCCGGATGTCATCGGCAGGCGAAACTGGCCCGCCGGTTGTGACTGCAACAGTTCATATTGATCCGGCACGCCCAGCAGGCCGGCAGTGACGCGCAGGCTGTTGTTTTGTTCCATTTGGTGCTGGACGGAAGCGAAGAACTGGTTGTCCTCAAACATCTGCCGCGCGCAGCCGGTGGATTGCGGATCAAGGGTCGCCGCCGCCGCGTAAAGTGACGAGGCGTCCCACGTCGAGCGTTCGCCATAAACGACGTCGCCGGGATAATGCATGTCGCGCCAGCCGACGATGCTTTCAATGCGCATGGCGCGGTTGCCTGCGGCGTCAAGCATCGGATAACGGAAAGCGGCGCGGGCGTGGATTATTTTTTCCAGTTGCGCCTTGATTTTTTCGTCGCCGGGCTGGCCGGGCGCGGGGCGCGTCGCGTCGTAGATCGAAGTCACCCAGTCCAGCACTTCGCCGTAATAACCGACGTAGCCCAGTTCGCGGGTCAGCCCTTTGGCGGTGAGTTGCCAGTAATTGGTGCCCACTCCCCAACCCCGGCCGCTGGTCTCCGCCGCCGCCGTGCCGCCCGGATCACTGTCGCGCCACGGCTCAAGGGCCACCGCTTCGTAAAGATACCGGCGGGATTGCGCCTCAGAGAGAGCATGGTCCGGGTCCACCACCTCCAGGCCGCGGTTGGAAAGGTAGATGTTCATGTCCGTGATCATCGTCTGGTTGGAATAAAGGCGGCGGTGCCGGCGATGCCAGTCGCGCGCCGCTTGGAGGAATTCCGACCAGGCCGCGCGCCGGGAGATGTTTTTGCCGTTGTCGTCAATCTGTCCGTCAAGAAATGGTTTCAACGCACTGTCCAGCAATCGAATCGCATCGCCCGCCGGACCAAATTCAAACCAGCCCGGATTCGGCGTGCTGGGATCGTTGTGAGCCAGTTCCGGATTTTTGCGGCAGGCGGCAAAGAGCGCGTCAAGCCCATGCGCCACTTGCTCGACGACTTGGGGATTTTGAAACGCGGGCGTCCATTTCACAAAATAGGCCCTGGCCAGAAACTGCATCTGCATCTCGTTAAGCGCACTTCCGGACTTGAGCAAATTGTTGACTTGCCCGTTCACGCGGGTTTTCAACTTGTCCAAAACTTCCGGGCCGGGCGCTGCGCGGACTGGAGGATTGACCGGCGCCTCGCCCTGCTTCTCGTCCGCGGGCGGAATGAAATAACCGCCGGTATGCGTGTAAATTCTATAAGTGCCGCGAGTGGGCGTGGTCATCGGCTTTTGATATTGGGCAAACGTGCTGCCATAGGCCCAAACCGGACCCGTGCTGCGGATTTCAAAACTCAAATTGGTCTTGCCGCGCGTCAGGGTCAGCGGCAGCGGCGTGGTATTGTAAAAGAATCTGCCGTTGCAGCCCGGTTCGCCGCTGTCATCGCCGAAATCCAGGAGGTCAATGTCGCCCAGGTGCCGGTACCCGATTTGTTTGCCTTCGCAGAACAAAATCAACCGGTTTGCGTTCGTATCCGAACCCCAGAACCGTGCCGTGACGTAGTTTAATTTGTCCGGGTCCACCTTGAGCGTGAAAGCCACGTGGCCGCCCTGCCAATCTTCCCGGGTGAGGGGCAGAAGCCGGCGCGCGGATTCGCCCAACCCGCCGGCGATGGCCTCGCTGCGATCCGCCACTGTGCCGTGGCCCTGTTCCGAAGCAGCATCGCCAAAGGCCAGCGCATCCACGATGCCGGATGAATCTTCCGCGGCCGAATTTGGCCATGATGAGCACGCGGCGCCCGCTATCACTGCGGCAATGATGGCAGTTTGCGATAATCTCATAACTATTTGGTGAGGTAGAATTTGCGTTCAACTGGCGCGGCGGTTTTCCATTTCGGACCAACCGCGCTTCCAAACTGCCACGCCACCACCGTCACTGGCACGGGGAATTTTGCGCGCGGTGGAATCCTGGCAAACCTCAACACGTCGCCGTCCGCTTCCGCCGGACCTTCGCGAACATAGAAACAAACCTTGCGGCCTGAATCCGAGGTGGCCAGGAGGGAAATGGATTCCGTTCCCGCCTTCTGGGCGGGAATTTCAGGAAATATAATGTGTTGTTCCGCCCCTTCGGTGTTGCGCGCCGGAATGAACATGTGCGCCTGCTGCACCGCCGGTTTGAATTCCGCATCGCCCGGGTGCGTGGCGGCAAAAACAAGTTCGTAAGGACGCCCGTTGGTGACGAGCGGCGTTTCCTTCTGAAAACAAACCCTGAATGTATCCGGGGAAACTTTTTCAAACGGCCCGCAAATGCGATCAATCGAAATTTTTCCGCGACTCGCGTGGCCGAGCGGCGAGTTCACCGGCAAACCGGTCCATTGCGGCAGCCGCGGACTGCCGGGCGGAACGGCATCGTAAAAGGCGCTGGAAAGTTTGAACGTCACGCCGTCCGCTTCCGGCTCAAAATTCAAGTCCACCTGCAAATGCGAGCTTTTTTGCGCGACCATGTTGCCATCCTGGACGTAGCCAACCAGTTGCGGTTTTAAATCACGATATGCCGATTCATATTTCTCCGTCGCTTCAGCCAGTTCTTTGTCAAAAAACCAAAACGCCTGTTTCGGATCCCCTTTGTATTCGCCGATGGGCGCGGCGGGGGCGGACGGCGGCTGGTTCAAACGCCACTTGTCCGCGAGCCAGCCGGTTTTTGTCGGGTCAATGGGGATCAGTTCCGGGGCGGAGGCTGCGTCCCAATTTTTTGGCGCCCGATACTGCGCCGCCTTTTTGATGTAAAGCGCAAGGTATTCGACCTTCCCATCGCTGCTTGCGAAATGTCCCTGTCCCGGATTTGCCAGCATGGACAACGGTATGTTCGGGTGCTGCTGCCGTTCCAACAAACCTTCGCGCGACCAGTCATTCGCCGACTCGTATTCGCCCATGCTTTCAAGGCACGGAACGAAATCAATGTTGCGGCCGCCCCAGATGTCCGGCGCGAAGTCCGGGTTGCGGAAATACGGCCACTGGCCGCTGACGGACAGCGCCGCGAGCGCGCGCCCCGGATTCCAGGCGGCAAAATAATACGGCCCGCTCGCCGCCGCCGAATGTCCCATCGGTACGACCGGCGCGAACTTCAACTCCGCGTAGCCCGATTCCTCCGCCAGCCCATCCATCATCGCATTGAAGGTTTCGCCCGCGCCTTCGTTGAAGCGGAACAAATGATCAAAAGGCGGGGCGACCCAGATTTCCGCGAAGTTCAGCTCGGCGAGCGCGGCGCGGAATTTCGGATTTTCGAGAATCGAGATTTCCTCCATGTTGTGCTGAGACACCACCGCGCCCCGAACCCGCTCGCAATTGGGCGGAATCCACAGCCACGCCCGCGCCGCGCCGGGATTTTCCCGGCTGTTGGTGACCGCCAGCGACCATTGCCATTGGGCTGAGCGCACTTGAAAAACAGCCGCGAGCCAAAACAGGCAAACCAGACTGCCTTTTGGAAAATTCATCGTCATCATAGCGTTGGAAAAAGAGGCCGGTTTATTTCGTTATGAAAAATTCTCGCGCGCATGGCTCAGCCGTTTGCCATTTAGGTTCGCTGGAACTTCCGTATTGCCACGCCACCACCGTCACTTTCACCGGGAATTTCGCGCGCGGCGGAATCGGGGTGAATTTCAAAACGCCGCCCTCCACTTCCGCCGGGCCGGCGACGACATAATAAGCCACCGGCAGTCCGGAATCCGAGATCGCTCGGAGTGGAACCGATTTCACGCCCGCAGGCTGGTTCTCGATCTTTGGAAACGTCACGACCTGCGGCCTCCCCTCCGTCAGCCGCTCCGGAAACTGCACGGTCATTGGCTGGACAGCGCGCCGGTAATGCTTGTCGCCCGGGTGCTCGACCATGATCGAAGCGCCGCCCCCCTCGCCGCCGATGCTCTGGCCGTCAAACTGAATGCGGAACGTGTCCGGTCCGGTTTGCGCGACCGGCCCGCGGATTTTGCGGAATTTAAAAGCGCCCGACGCCGCATGGCCGAGCTTCGTGCCCGCGCCGACCAGCCCGGCGGGAACTTCGGATAGGAAACCCCCTTCGACCTTGAATGTCAGGCCGTCCGCCTCCGGTTCAAATTTGAGTGGAGCGCCAGCCAGGCCGGGCCTCACAGGCAAAGGCACGCCATCCTGCACAAACGTCACCATTTGTTTCTCGCGCGGCTGACGGTCGCCGTTGAAAGCCGCGGCTGCGAGTGCGGTCTCCCGGTCGAAAAACCAATACGCCTTCTTCGGATCACCCGCATAGTTCCGGTAGGCCGCCGGAGCAAAGCGGTCGGGTTCGATTAGTCCCGAATCGGTGAGCCAGCCCGACTCCGGCGCGATCGGGTTCAACTTCACCGGTCCGTTCGCGGGCATTTCCTTCGGCAGGCGATACTGACATGCCTTGCGGAGGAAAAGCGCGACGAAGCGCGCCTGCTCCTCGTCCCAGTCCGTGTGGGTGCCGCCGGGATAGACGACGACGCCAATGAGATTGCTTTGATTCGCCGCGCGCAACGCAAGCGACGTGTCGCGCACGACCGGCCAGAAGAAATCGCGGTCCCCGGGCCGCCCGTCGTTGTATTGCGGAAGCTCCGTCGTCTGGCCGACGACGTAGCACAGCGGGATGCCGGTGAACCCAAGCGCGTCCGGCATCGGATAGGTGCGAATCGGAATGGCGGCGATGGTTCGCTCCGGCATCGCCTTGGCAAAAATCCAGGTGCGGCCGTGAAACGAATGGCCCATCCAGAGGATCGGGGCAAAGGCGAGTTCGGCGTAACCCGATTCCTGCGCCAGATCGTGGAACAGGCGTTTGGTGGCTTCGACCGACTCGGGTTTCATTTCCCAGGTGATGCTCGGGTCGCTGCCGGCGACATAAACGATCGCCAGATCCTCGGCCGCCGCCGCGCGGCGGAGGATCGGGTCCTCGAGCTAGTTTCGCTCCATCAGATTTTGCATGGACCAGATGATTCCGCGCACGTAGGCGCATTTTTCCGGAACCCACAGAAACGCGGTGCCGCGCGCGCCAAATTTCACGGCGTATTGATAAACGGCGCCGATGCCGGACTGCGCGCCAATCCACAGCAAGAGCAACCAAAAGAGGATGAGGAATTGGCGTTTCATTCTTTAATGAGTTGGGTCATCGCTTCTACATGCAGGCATTCCCCCGGGCTAATTTCCAGCGGGCTTTGGCGGTGTGCCGGCCACAGTCACGTTATCGAACCCCACCGTGGTGGTGATCCTGGGATTGGTCGAGGAGGCGGCCAGACCGGCAAGGAGGCTCGGTTTCAGGGCCACGCTGGTTTCCTCGAGTTGGGTCCATATTTTCCCATCGGGGGAGAAGGACGCGGTGAAAGTGTTGCCGCGACGGGTGAGGCGCAGCCAGCAATAGCCGAGCATCCGGCCCTGGTCGGAGTAGGGTTGGCCAAACCGGGTGCTCTCTCCGGCGACCACCGTCGCGGCCCCAGGGGAGGCGCGGTTCTGAAATTGGGCGAGATACCCGGCGCTCTCCGCGTTCCGCCGGTTTTGCGGCGTGATGAGCAGTGAGGCTTTCGGCGAATCGGGCGCGGGGGATTCGCGCATCATCAAGCCGACGCTGGACAGCATGGCGCTCATCTGCGGCACGAAGCGCGCGATGATTGTGCCGTCGCCGTTCATCGGCTGCCAGGCGAACTGAAACTGGTCCTCCGTGCCGGCAAGGCCCGCGCCCGCACCCTCGAGGGTGAACGTGCGACCGTCGAATTCCGTGGAACCCTTGACGTTGACCGCGCCAACATCTTGCTGCGCCCAAGGGGCCGGCGGCCCGGCGCTGATTCCCATCTCCCAGGCCTCAAGACTTTCTCCGGCGGCGTTGCTGGCGGTGGCGACATAATAATAGACAGTGCCAGGAGTGACGCCGACATCGGTGCAGGCGGCGGTTTTGACGTTCCGGGCAATTACGGTATAAGGCCCGCCCGGGGTCGAGGATCGTTTAACCGTGTAATCTGCGGTGCCGACGGAGGCGATCCAAGTGAGCCGGATGCCGTGGGGCGAACCGACGCCGACAATGGCGCCGGGAGCCGCCGGCGGCGCTTTGGCGGAAGCGGCCCCCGGCAGCGCCTTGGAACGCGCATAGAGAAGCGTGCCGAAGCCGGTGTGGTCATGGTTGTTGATCGCGCCTTCGGGGCGGACGTGTTCGAGGACAACCCGTTGCGTATAAGGGGCGGCAAGCCCAACGCGGTTGACATAATGATTGTAGATTTGCTCGTAGATGGGCCGGAAGCCGGAGCGCTCCGAGATTTTCTCCCACGGATACTTGCCTGTCCTGTCAATCATAGGCGCAAACGGCGCGTCCCCGCCGAGGAGATATTTGGCCGTGTATTCGAACCCCTGGAGCAGCCGGTTGTCGGCATACGCGTAGAGGTCCAACCCCTGGTTCCAGGCCACTTCGCAGCAGTCGCCGAGCAGGCCGAGGCCAAGCTGGGTGTGCTGCTGGTCGCGGCCGCTTTCCTGCGCCTGGCCGGCTTCGTTGATGACATAATGGGTGAGCCGTCCGTCGCCGCCCCCATTGCAGTAGTAGCGCAAGACCCGTTCGAACATGGCGCGGTCGTTGCAAAAAACAGCGATGGAAATCATCGTTTTCTCGGCGGCGGCGTCCCAGTTGCCGTTGGCGAAGAGGGCGAAATCCTTGATCTCAGGATAAATTGCGTTGGTGAACATCTGCTCGCACTGGCGGATTTCGGCCTCCGACCAGCCGGCGTTGGAATACCGGAGCAACTCCGCGGCATTGACCATCTCGAACGGGCCAAGTCCCGCCATCAAAACTCCGTCCCGTCCGGTCACGCGCTGGAGCTTCGAGGCCCAGGCATTGATGATTTCTTTGGCCTTGTTGGCATGGGCTGCGTTGCCGGTGAGACACCACTGGAGAGCATTTTGATAAGAGGCGGCCGCGTCGTCGTTGAACTCCCCGAAGTTCGCGCTGGGAGCGCGTCCGATCGTTTCGCCCGGGCCTTTCATGACGTAGGTAGATTGGGAGAGCTTGTTGCTGCGAAAAACCTCGAAGCCGGCGGTGATCACCGGGTCCTTCGACTCGATGCCCCTTTTCATGCGTTCAATATCCTCCTGGCCTTGCAGAAGTCCCGGATGGACAAACGCAAAATCCGCCCAGGCCGGCGGGGCGATGAGGAACAGGGCGGGCACGAGGATTTTACGAATAAAAGACATCATAGGTTGTAAATCATCGGCCGGAGAGCGGTTCCCACTGTGGCTCGCACCAGAAGGCCCGGCAAGATTTGTTTTGTCCGCATACGAATTATTGGGGGGTTCTGGTTGGAGATGGTTGGGCGGCGGCCGGCGTTTCGCCGGTGGCAAGGAACCGAAGGCCTTCGACATGCTCGCCGACAAAGAACCGCGCCATATCCGAGGTTTGATACCACGCCGGCTTCGTCATCTGGTCCGAAATCACCCTGCCGTTGAGGACGAGATTCTCGAAGACGACGTTCTTGACTTTCCGCGCCTCGTCGTAACCGGCGATCACGGAAAGGTTGGCGTGACTGCCGTTGTAGGTGAGGTCTTTGAGATAAATGTTTTCGATTCCCCGGCCGGGCGACGTGTTGTATTTGCGATTGTAGAACACTCGGAGGTTCACCAACTGTCCCTGCCGGAAATCTTCCACGCGGATCTTGTCGAACCGAACATTGCGAATCAGGTTGCCGTCCCCGGCGTTGAGGCTCAGGCACCCCTGGTAATCAATTTGGGGTTCCATCTGATCAAGGATGTCGAGGTTGGAAAATCGAAGGTCCTCGAGCGTATCTGGGTTGGACGTATCTCCATGGGTGCCAACCAGAATCGGGTGCGCGACGTCGGCCCATAACGTCGAATTCCGGACCGTGACGTTGGTAACATCGCCGTAGTAACGCCAGCGATGCCCGTAAATGGCGATGCAATCGTCCGAATTCCGCAGGAACACGCCGTCAATCAGAACGTTGGTGCTGCAAAACACGTCAATGCCGTCGTTATTTCCCCCGGCGCTGAAGGATTTAATGTTCTGGATCGCCACATTCCGCGATTGACCCACTTGGACGGTGTAGCTCAGGGGCACGACCGTGATCCCGTCCACGGTGACATTGGTCGAAGACTCGATCAAAAGGGCCTTGTTCCGGGATTGGTATAGAATGCCCCGGCCGAGGATGCGGACATTTTCGACGTGGTTGATCAGAAACCGGCCTTGCACCAGGGCGCCGCCGGCAAGATAAACTGTTTTTCCGGACGAGACGCGCACCGTGCCCGCCTGATGAATGCCCGGGCCGTAATAGATGACGTTCGTATCGGCCGGGTCTGGCCGCGCCGTTTCCATGGGATTGGCGAGGATTTGAAGGTTATGGAAAATATCCCCGTTCACTTCCACGGAAAGGTTGCAGGATTGCGACAGCGAGAAGGCGATCGTGTTGCCTTGCACCTTTGGCGTGATGCCGCCGGACAGCGGCCGGACCCTGGCTGATTGGATGCCTCCCAAGTTGTAGTTGACTAATACTTCCGCCGTGCCGCAGAAATCGAAGAAGGACAGGGACGAGTCCTGCGGCGTGTGCCAGCCGTCCTTGACTTGATCAACCTTGACGAGGTAGGCGGGGATTTCCCGCCACTCCTGGCCGGGGCTTCGCACCTGTACCGTGAAATTTGTGTTCCGGGGCATTCCCTCGGTGGCGGGATGGATCAACAATTGATTGGCCGGAATATCGGGGCCTGCCCCCTGCGCGGAGAGGGCCAAGGCGGTGTGGATGAGGCCAAGCAAAAAATAGTTGTAGTAACGAAACCGGGCCATTTTGGAAGGTATCATTTTATTGCGTGATTGCCCCCACGGCGGTCAACGGGATCGCGCTGGCCGGCTGATCTAGCTCGAGTGTGATGACTGTATCCAAATCACTCCGTTGGGCGGGCGGCAGCGAGACTTCGATGCCTCCTGCGGTTTGCGCGAAAGTAGTTTCGCCTCCGGTCAACGCGGATGCCCGCTCGATCTTTGCCGGAATGGCCGGCAACATGAGTTTGTCTCCCGGCCATTTCAGGATGTGAACGTAAATCGTCTTGTCACGATGAGTTGAAGCGCCGTAGTCGCCGGGCAGGAACGGTCCGCCGCGGGTGCCGTAAATGCTTTCGCCGTATCTGCCGAGCCATCCGCCGATTTCGCGCAACCGCCTCTCCTGCGGCGGATCAATCTGTCCGTCCGGCCTCATCCCGATGTTCAACAGCAAATTGCCGTCGCGCCCCGCGGCTTTGGCGAGCAATTGGACGCAATCCCGCAATGGCTTAACGGGTTGGTTTGGCTGCCAGCCCCAGGCGCCGGATAAGGTGGTGCAAAGTTCCCAGGGATGTTTGTCGTCGAAATCGCCCAGCGCGCCGTCGCCTTCGCGGGAATGAAAATCCTCCGGCATGTCGGCGCGGCCATTGATGATGGCCTGCGGTTGGAGGCGGCGAAGCATTGCGTAAACCTGGTCGTGCTGCCAACTGAACCCGCCGTGATAGTGTTGGTCCTTTGGACGTTTCTGCCACCTTGCTCCGCCCACCCAGTCTCCGCCAAAGTTCAGCCAGTCCGCCTCGCCGCCGTCAAACCAAAACACATCCAGCTTGCCGTAATTCGACAGCAATTCCTTCATCTGACGATGATACTGGCCGCGCATCGCCTCCGCGCTCTGGCGCTGCAAGTCAGGAAAGAAGAAGCCGGGGAAACGCCAGTCGAGCGGCGAGTAATAAAACCCGACGCGCAAGCCCGCCATGCGAACGGCCGCCGCATATTCCCCCACCAAGTCGCGCTGCGCGGCGGTTTTCACGCTCGTGAAGTCGTTGCCCTTGTCATCGAAAAGGCAGAAGCCGTCGTGGTGACGCGTTGTCAGCACCATGTATTTCATGCCGGCAGCCTTGGCCGTTTCCGCCCACGCCTGCGGATTGCCATTGGTGGGATTAAACTGGTCGGCCAGCCTGGCATATTCCTCGACGGGAATCTGCTCATTCCATTGCACCCACTCGCCCCGTCCGGGAATGGCATAAAGTCCGAAGTGAATAAACATGCCGAACCGCGCCTCGCGCCACCAAGCCATCCGGGCGTCACGCTGCTCGGGCGTTTCGGCGAAGGATTCGGCGTGAATCGTCGGGGCAACCCCGCTGGCTGGCGAAGAGTTTTCAGCGTGCGATGACATGGCGGCGGCCATGGCCACAACGCCAATCCATTTCAAAGTCGGGGTGTGAGTCATATTCCTCATGGTTGTTTTTTGTGCGGATTTTTCAAGCAACAATTCAACCCGCGCGGAGCCGCAGGAATTCAACGGTCTTGGTCTTAAACGCCTCTCATTTTGTTTCATGGATAAACCAGGCGGAAGAAAACGCTGCCGTTGGTTGGATTCAAGGCAAAGATCATTTCATTGTTCGCCATCGAACCGGGCACCGCAATCCAGTTGGAACCAAGCCCCTTCGGCGGCGGGTTCGTTTGCGCCTGCAACTCCCATCCGGTGTGGTCGGCCGGCCAGGTGAATTGAATCTGTCCGCCGCTCATTCCCCAATTGATTTGAGGCGGAGCGCTTGAAACCGGCCGCGCGGCGGCTGGAATCGAGTTTGCGCTCTCGCCCACCGCATTGGTCGCCGAGACGACATAGTAATAGATCGTGCCATTGCTCAGGCCGGTGTTGACGAAGTTGGTCGCGGTCACGTTTGCGGCAATGACGTAAGGTCCGCCGTTTGTGGTCGAACGCTTGACATTGTAGTCTGCCGCGTTGGACGACGCATTCCAACTTAACCAGACTTGCGCGTCGCCGGCCGTCGCGGTCGGGTTTGCCGGGACGCCCGGCAGGCTTGCCGCATAGGAGTTTCCATAGAATTTCACCTCCGCCACGTTGCAGTTGTCGTTGGCCGCCCCCAGATAGCGCACGTAACGGAAAGCTTCAAAGTTGGTGACCGGCTGGAACGTGAATACGCTTTGCGCCGGCGCGGCGCCGACCGTGAACAACGTCACCACCCCGCTGCTGAAGTTGGACACGTTGGCCCCCTGAAACATTCCACTGACCATGCGGCTGGCGAAATTGATTCTCGGACAATAGGCGATCTGATTGATCACGTTGCTCACGCTCGCGCCAAAGTCCAGCCCGGCCCAATCGCCGCTCGCGTCCGGTCCATCGAAGAACGTGCCTGGATTGCCGTCAAAAACATGCGCGATCGTATTGCCTGCGCTATTATACGATCCCGGCGTGCCGATGGTCGTCCCGCTCAACGGATTGTTCGGGATGGCGCTGACTTCCGAACTGTTGGCGCTCTCACCCGAACCATTCAAAGCACTCACCACATAGTAGTATCTTGTGCCATTCGCCAAACTGGTGTTGGTATAACCAGGGGTCGTCCCTACGGCGGCTATCGTGGCGTATGGGCCGCCGCTGACAGTCGCGCGCTTCACGTTGTTGCTCGTGGCTCCGCCCGAAGCGGTCCAGCTCAACGTCACTTGCGAATTGGCCGCCGTGGCCCAAAGTCCCGTTGGAGTGATGGGAGGTCCCGCCACTCCGGCCACTCCATTGGTGGTTACATTGTCAAAGGTGGTGGTGTTGAGCCCCGTCGTAATTCTCGAAGATACCGCCAGACCCACATAATAGGTGCTGGCCATGGTCTCAGTGCTTGAACCAACCGTGAACCAGTTGGTCCCGTCCAGGGACTGCGACGCGCTGAAAGTGTTTCCTGTTCGTTGCAGTTTGAGCCAGACGGGGACCCAGGTGTAATCATCACCGAGTAGCGAGGTCATGGAACCTCCCGTGGCTGAGCGCGTTCGGAAATAGCATTCGCGATCCCCCGTGTTGCCCAGAGTCACCGCCACCGTGGTCGCACCTGGGTCGGGCGTTTCGCGCATCATCAGCCCCACCATGTCGCCGCTCGAACTGCTGCTCCAAACCACGTTGGCCAGCCGTCCGATCATTGTGAGTTGCCGGTTACGCTGCCATAGGCAAAGTTAAACGAATCGGCCGTGCCGCCAATCCCACTCCCGGCGCCTTGGACGATAAAAGTGTTGCTGCTGACCCCGGCATAGCTGGCGCTGCCGGCGGCGCCGACAGCTCCAATGTCCTGGTCCAACCATGCGCCAGGCAACGAACCGGAGGCCGCGGGCGTGGCGCTGACCTGCGCGGAGTTGGCGCCGGCGCCTGATTGGTTGGTCGCCGCAATGAAATAGTAATAGGTCGTGCCATTGGCCGCGGTCGCGTCGGTGTATTGAGGCGTGGTATTATTGTTCCACGAAGCTATCGTCGTGTAAGGACCATTGATGGAGGTCGCACGGCGCACCACATAACCTTGGGCGGTATAACCGCTCGACGGCGTCCAATTCAGGAATACGCGGGACACGCCGGGTGTTGCCGTCAAGCCGGTCGGCGCCGAAGGAATGGGGGAAGGAGGATAAGGCGAAGCGGCCGCGTTCAAAGTGAAGGTCAAAGTGCCATAGCCAAAATGATCGGCACTGCCATGTTCCGGTCTCATCACTTGAGCCAGGGCCTGGCAATTCGTCGCGCTTAAACCCTGAAGAACGACATAGTGATTGTAGATCAGCTCCCAAACCGGGCGGTCATCCAGGCGGCCAAGCCCATTGATAGACAGATAACATTGGTTGGCATTCGCGCAATTATTATAGAAAATATAAGGGATGGAAGGGAGGGGATGGGACAGATTGCACAGAGCAACGTATTCGGCGCCGGCCAAAAGACGGTTGTTGGCAAACCCAAACAAGTCCAACCCTTGATTCCAGGCAACCTGGCAGGCGCTGCCGAGCAACCCAACCCCAAGTTGGGCGTGTTCCTGGTCGCGGCCGCTCTCCTGCCATTGTCCGATGCCCCCGGAATACAAATAGGGGACGGCGTTGGAAATGCCGCCCATTCCCGCGCCGGTTTTAAAGTAGTTGACTCCCTGGCTGTAGATGTTCGTGTTGTCGCAAAGCACACCCATGGCCATCAACGCGCCGGTGTTGCAGGCATCCCAGTTGGCCCAGTAAGAACTGATGCATGCGCCGTTATGGGTCGTGAGAAAGCTGTTGCACGACGGGTAAAGATACTGGATCATCATGTTGGTGAACGCCCCGAAATCCGCCGCCTTCCACCCGGGATAAATCCGCAGGACTTCTCCGGCCAGGGCAAAGTCAAAAATCGGGATGCCGATCAAACCGGGGATGTCCGTGCCAGAGGGAACCTGGTTCACCGCCGCAGACCAGGCATTGCAAATTCTCACCGCGCATTCCGCGTAATTGGTATCGCCTGAAACATACCATCGGATGGTGTTGAGATACGCCGCATGGGCGTTGGCGTCGGCGGTCTGCCGGCTGACACCCATGTTGGCCTGCGCCGAGGCAGTATAATTGCTGCGCGCCTCCGAATCAGTAATCAACACATTCCAGTCATCTATCCAGGGGTGGGCTCCCGCCGCCACTTGTGTTTTCATCCGGTCAAGGTCAGACGCGGTGTGCAAACCTCCCGGATGCAGGAAGGTTTGACACCGCGCCGTTTGACCAAGCCCGATGGCCAATGCCATCAACCACAAGCCCAGCCCCCGGCTCAAGCTCTTGCTCGGCTTACGGCAGGGCGAGCCGGATGAACACATTGGTTTGGGTCGGGTCCAGCGTGATGTTCTCGCTCGTTGCCGATTCCGACCCCGGAACAAGGACCCATGCGTTGCTGGCCGCCACTCCCACATTGTTGGTCTGGAGCACCCAACCCGCATAGGCCGCGGGCCACGAGAGGCCCAGGGTGGTGATACCACTCACTGTCGTGGTTGTGAGAGTGAGGCTCGTCGGGGTCGTGGCGCCGGATTGCGGTACAATCAGCATCAGTGCGCCCACGCTTGGGTCGTTGACCAATCCGCCGACCACTCCATTGGGCAAAGGCGACAGAACGAAGCTGCCGGAACCCGAGTAAGTGCCAGGGCTATACGAGAGAAGCGTATAAATGTTCCCGGGCGACAGATTGGACGTGTCGGCCACGGTGACGACGCAAATCCCGTTATTGGTCAGTCCGCCTGCGCTGGAAATGGTTATCGGCGCCTCCCCCGAGGCATAAAGATTGGTGATGAACAAGTTCCCTCCGCTCGGGCCATTGGTGCCCAACGTCATGCTGACCACCTGGGCGGACCCGCCGCCGTTGTCATAGATCCCAAAAGTGGCCCCGTCGTCCACTTGCACCGTCTGGGCCGTCTGTTGTGCGGTCGTAATTTCCAACATGCCCTCGGCCACCTCGTTCGTGCCGGGAGAAGTGTTGTTGCCTGTGAACGTCTCCGTGCCGGGGCCGACTTTCAGCACGTTGAATGTGCCGGCCGTGCTCCCGGCCTGCAGCACTCCGGCCCAAACAGCGTTGGTCTCCGACCCGCTGACGCTCACCGTCGTCATGGCGGCGCCGTCATTGCGCAAGATTCCCGTTCCGGTCAGCGCTCCAACGGAAATCGTCCCGGCGCCGAAGGTGGTTTTCGTCGTATCAACGCTCGTGTTGTCAAACTCAAACGTCGCATTGGGGCTTCCCGACGTGGCGGAGGTAAACGCAAACCGAATGTAGGTGCTGTTGTTCGGGACCGTGAGCGTGCCGGTGAAGCCGCTGTTGTCGCCGGACCACTCGAATAGGGTATAGCTGGTTTCCGCCGCGCCGGCCACGAGGCTGCCGGGGCCGGAGATGTTTCCGGCCAGTATCACGTTACCGGCGCTGACAGTCAACAACACCGTACTGGTATTGGTCAGCACCGTGATATTGTTGGGGATCGTAACCGCGATGCCGCTGTTGTCTTCCAGCGTGCCGCCGCCGAGCGTGAGCGTGCCCGTCCCCAACGGACTGCTGCCGCCGTTTTCGACATCCAGCACAGAGGAGTTGAGCACCGTCCCGCCGCTGTAGCTGTTGGCGGCGGTGCCGCTGATGGTCAAAGTTCCGCCGCCGCTCATGTTCAATCCGCCGACATTGGTAATCACTCCAGCCAGGGTCAAGATGTCCCCGTTTGTCACTATCACGCCGGCGAGGCCGGTCAGGTTGATGGCATTGCCGAGGCTGTGGCTGATGCCGGCGGTGTTGGAGATGGTGCCGCTTCCACTCACGGTCAACAAGCCGGTGCCCACCGCGGCATTGTTGCCCACGATCAAGGTGCCGGAACTGATGGTCGCGCCGCCGCTGAAAGTGTTGGGAGACGGCAAAAGCAGCGCGCCGGAGCCAATTTCGGTGAAGCTCCCGCCCCCGCTAATGGTTCCAGACAGCGTAAACGTGTCATTGGTCCCCACCACGACATAGCCCGTCCCGGCCAGGTGAACATTATTAAGCACAGTATAGCTGACGCCGGCGGCGTTGGAAATCGAGCCGCCAGCCAGTGTCAACACGCCGCTGCCCAGCGCCGCATTGTTGGCCACCACCAATGTCCCGGAATTGACCGTCGTGCCGCCGCCGTAGGTATTGGTGCCGGCGAGCGTCAAGTCCCCGGTCCCAACATTGGTCAAGGCCGCTCCGCTCCCGGACACCACGCCGCCCAGCGTCAGATTTCCCGCCGCCATGTTAAACGTCTGCGACGTGCTCAGGGCAATCGGCATATTCAAGGCTTGCGCGGTGGTGGAATTATTCGTGACGCCGCCACTCAAAGTGAGCGCTTTGCCACTGGCATTGTTCACCACGAAACTGCCCGCGCCGCTGGCAAATGTCACCGAACTCAAGCTATAGGATTGGTCCATGATCACCGGCAACGGACCGGTGGTGGCGGCAAAGACCACGGCATCGCCGCCCAAGGGACCCACGTTTCCAACCCAGTTCCCATTGTCGCTCCAGAGGCTGTCCGAGGCCGCCCCGGTCCACGTGGCCGTTCCCGCCAGGATCGTCAGCGAAATTGGAACCGCCGTGATATAGTGGCTATCCGTGATGCTGGCGACGAGCGACAGCACGCTGCCACCCGGAGAGTTGCCACCAACCGTGACGGTGGCAGTGTAAAGGTTGATCCCACCCACCCCGGTATTGTTCGGACCCTGTAGAGACAACGGCACGGCCGATGATCCGCCAATCGGCAACGCATTCAGCGTGACGCCGGTGACCGGGTAAGTTCCATTGGTGGTTGTGACACTGATGAGCGTGGTCGCACCGCGACTGACGCTGGAGGGGTTGGCGGAACCGGCGCCCTCGGGCAAGAGGTCTGTCAAATAGTGCAAGACGACCGCGTTGCCGATGTTCGTCACCTGATAATGGTCAAAATTCTGCGGTTGAACATCCCAGGCCGGGGTCGGGGCAAAACTGCCAGAAAGGCTCCCGGTGACCGCGAAGAGAGTATAATCGGACGTGTCCAGGCTGGCTGATGTGCTCGGAGCTTTGACATGCAACGTATTGCCATTCAAAGTCAGGCTTCCGCCCACCACGATCAGATCGTTGGCTCCATTAAACACGCTGCCCAGGTCAAAATTGGCGGTCGCCCCGCTCGCCAGCGTGAGGTTCTGGTTGAAAGTGTTCGTGCCATAGGCCAGGTCCCCGCCGGGATAAATGGCCGAGCCGGAGGACATAGTGACCGAGCCGAGGATCGTGCCGCCGGCATTCAATACCTGGCTGCTGAAAGTGATTCCAGCCCCGGAATTGAGCGCCGAAACATCCAAGGTCGCGCCATTGGACACAGTGTTGGTCTTTGAGCCGATGGCACCACTGCCGGTCAGCGCCAGGGTGCCGCCGCTTACGACGGTATTGCCACTGTAGGTGCTGCCACCGGGAATCGAGAGGGTGCCGGCGCCCGCTTTGGTGAGGGAAAGGCCGCTGCCGACGATGGCCCCACCCACCGTCAAGGTGTTGGCGTTGACCGTGACCTGGCTGTTGCTTGCCAGCGTGACAACGCCGGTGCCGAGATTGAGGCCCGAGGAGCCGTTAAACGTGAAGTTGCCAATCCAAGTTTCAGCAGGGTTGGAAGCCAGCGTGATGGCCGAACCGCTGGTGTTGTCAAACGCGCCGCCCTTCAACGTCAATCCGCCGGTGCCGATGGCCGAAGCGTTATTGAGGTTCAACTGGCCGCCGGAGACGGTGGTCCCGCCCGTATAAGTGTTCGCCCCCGTCAGCGTGAGCGTTCCGATGCCGGCTACGGTCAAGCTGCCTCCGGCTCCGCCCAGGACACCGCTGTAGGTCGTGCTGTCGCTGTCCAAGGGGCTGCCGATGGTCAGGCTTTTCCCCGCAATGGACAGATTCTGCGCGCCTTTCAGGCCGCCAAAGGTGAAGCTGCCGGGGCTGCCCAACGCGACCGTTGCGCCGTAGCCGTTGTAATCCAGTGTGCTGTTTTGGAGGGCCAGGGCGTTGTCCAACGTAACGGTCAGCCCTCCGTTATTGGCCAAGGCCCGGGTGACGCCGGTGAAGGTATTCGTTCCGGCCAAGTGAATATTGCCACTGGTGCCATTCAGGTCGTCCAAACTCATCGTCAGGCCGCCGCTGCCCTCCAGGCAACTGTTGACCATAATGTGCCGATTGTTGGCCACGTGGAATTGACCCTCGGCAGCGCCCAACTGGACAAATCCGTCATTGACGGTGAGGCCGAAATTGAGGCCGACGTTGGCCGACGCCACGCCGCTGACGATGGTCAATGTGTTCGTGCCATTGAAGCCAATGGTGGCTGTGTTTCCGGTATCCATAATGGAATTGCAGGAAACATTGTTCGACGCATACACCGTGCCGGTTACATTGTTGTTGTTCCAATAGGCGTTTTGGGTGGCGGTCAAGCTATTAAAAACTGTGCTGCCTCCGGTCACATTAAGATTGACCATCTCCGTGGCTGCGGTCAGGGCGCGCACACCATAGTCGGGATCGTAAGTGGCCGGAAGTGAATTGATCGAGACCCACGGCAGGACGCTGATAGTCGGCGTGCCCGTCGCCCCGCCCCCGCCGATCAAGGCGTTGGCGACGGGACTCCCGTTGACGTTGGTGATGATCACGTTCACCACATTGGGCGCATTATTCGCTATCAGTTGGGTGCCAAGCGCGAAGCCGGCGTTCGGCCCGTTCCGGTCCGCAGCGAAGAATGTTCCAGGGTTGCGCACAACGTTGCTGAATATGATCTGCAGATTTGCGCCCGTGGTATTGTTGTTGAACAGGTTCCGAAGCTCGCCGGCCTGCATCGTCAGCGTGGGGAAGTATTCCACGGTGTTGCCGCCCGCGGTGCCGGCGATCGTCAACGCTCCACCGTTATTGACGTTTACAGTCGGGCCGTTGATGGTCAGAGGACTGCGAAAATTGGTCACACTCCCCTGCGATTCAGTTATGGTCAGCATACTTGTATTAGCGCCTAATCCCCCGCTGAGCAGCGATCCAGCCTGTCCCACGGTAATGGGGGAAAGATTGAGCGCACCCGTGCCATTATACCCGTCCCCCAACGCAAGACTGCCCTGAATGAGATAAGTGGGACCGGTGAAGGTGTTGGACGCCCCCAAGGTCAGCGTGCCGGTGCCAGTTTTGGTGATGCCATAGCCATGACCTCCATCGCTGATGGGGCCATTGATGAAAGTCCCATTCGCCGCCGTCGCAGTTCCCACATTGTTGGTGACATTCGCGCTGTTCAGGATGATTGGCGCATTGATGGTCAGCGCCGCGTTGCCGCTGCCGACGCCGTTGAGAATGCCGGTATTGCTGTCAATCTGAATGATGTCGCCGCTGACGTTGGTGCTGATGGTCGTGGAGGTGCCGTTGGTCGCCTGCTGCAACGAGTTTACCTTCACCAACCCGCTGAGGGTGACGGTGTTCCCGCCGGCCGTGACAAAAAAGGCATCGCTGTCATCTGTCCACGTTGTCAACGAAGCGCCGTCAGGCGTGGTGCTCCAAAACGGGCTGGTCCCCGCATCCCAGGTGCCGTTGCCAGGAGTCAAAGCCCCGGCGGCGGTGTTCCAGTATTCGCTGCCGCCATAAGCGGACGGGGTCGGCCATCCCATAATTCCCAAGCTTAAGGCCAGGAAGATGGCTGGAGCGCGCCAAATCCACACCCGTGAGTTCTTCCGGCCCTGGTTGAGTTGATCGCGATTGAGTTTGAATTGATCGGGATTGATATTCATGGGGAAACGTTGTTTAGGTGTTAGGTATAAAACTGGCTCTCATGCCCCAACTATGACGAGGCGATGAATTATGGCAACAGGGGCGTCATGCACCGTGGTGCATAACTGGCAGAAACAAATCGCGGCGCTTTCGGAGCGCCGCGCTTCTTCGCCTCTCCAAGGAAATGCGGCGGTCCTGGCCCGCCGCTGCCATCTCTACCAGAATGACCCGAACTGAAACAGTTCCGTGGCCAGGGCTTCCATCAGAAAATAGTCGCCCCAACTGGTGTAGGCGTTTTTGCCCGTGCCCTTGCCGTCCCCCACTTGCCCGCGGCGCTGGACACCAGGACAACTCTCATTGAAATCCAGATAATCTTCGCTGCATAAACGGCCCAGCAATCGTCGCGCGGCCTTGGCCAAATCCTCCTCGCCGGGGCGATGTTTGAGCAATTCCTGCAGACCGCACACGGCGATCGCAGCGGCCGAGGCGTCCCGGATTGCTTCCTGGCCCGCCGGCAGTCTGAAATCCCACAACGGCACAATTTCCCCGTCCAAACTGGCGTTGAACTTGCGGGCCAGACGCAACGACGCCTCCAGATAGCGGGGGTCGCGCGCGTATCGGTAACTCAACGCAAACCCGTAAATGGCCCAGGCCGTTCCCCTGGCCCAGTGCGATTCCACCGCGCAGCCCCCATAGGTGTCGCCGCGCGCTGGCCGGCCCGTCGCCAGATCAAAACGGTAGGCATGATAGACCGAATCATCCGGTCGCACCAGCACCCGCAAAGTCGTGTCCGCATGGCGCAGGGCGATGTCTCGAAAACGCGCCTGGCCGCTTTCCTGCGCCGCCCAGTGGAGCAACGGCAGATTCATCAGGCAGTCAATTATCGCCATGCCGGACGTGGCCGGGTCCGGGTCGTCCATCCGTCCCCACGCCCGGATGAAATTGCCTTTGGGATTGAAGCGCTGGGACAACACCTCGGCGGCGCGCAGGCCCGTTTCGCGGTGCTGTTTGTCGCCGGTCAATTTGTAAAGCGCCACCGAATACAGCGAATAAAGGAAGCCGAGATCGTGATGGGTGTCCAGGTGGCGCGTGAACACTTTCTCGCGGTAGTGGGGCGCGAGTCGCAGGACTTGTTTGAGGAAGTATTCGTCTTCCGTTTCCCTCCAGGCCAGCAAGGCCATCCCGGTGAAGAAGGAAGAGGTCCAGTTGCCGATCTCGAAGAAGCCTTCCTTGCAGGCAAAATAATCCCCATCCTCCGCCCAGGCGCAGGATTGGGGCTTGTCCGCCAGGCGCTTGATGTTGGGGCCCGTCTTCAGGACGCAGAGCCTGTAGGCCCTTCGCCGCAATTCTTCTCCTTCCGCAGATCCGCCCTTGACGCCCGTGGCGCCGTTGCTTTCCATGTTCGTCTTCATTGTATGCTATTTGCTGATTCGATGATGAAAAGCAACCATTGCCAAAGTTGTTTACGATCACCACAGAAACCGTTGCGACCGCTTGACCAAATCATCATAGGAAGAATCTGCGGCCCCTCCATTAAAAACAAACCAACTCTCATGCACCATGTTGCACACCTCTAAACCCTCCGGGCGGCCCTTCGGACAACATCCCGCTTGCTTCACCAGCGCCTTTCCGGTTTGCTGGAAGCCGCGCCGCTTAAGGAACCACTCCTTTCAAGGCCTCGTGTCACGGTCCGGGAAATCGCCCGGCGCCTGAACATCAGTCATGCCACCGTGTCCCGCGCGCTCCGGGGCAACCGGCAAATATCCGAACCGATCCGCCAGTTGGTGCAGCGCACCGCCCAGGAGATGGGCTATCGGCCCGACCCCATGCTCAGCGCCTTGGCCCAATACCGCCGCAGCAAAGGCAAACTGCCCATCGCCGCCGAACTGGCCTGGATCAACGGTTGGCCTGATCCCGCGCAACTCCGTTCCTTCCATGAATTCGACCTCTACTGGAAGGGCGCTTCCGACGAAGCGGACCGCAACGGCTTCCGCCTCGAGGAGTTTGTCCTCAGCCACACCACCTCCCCGGCCCGGTTGGAAAAAATCCTGCGCGCCCGCAACATCAGCGGCATTCTCATTCCCCCTGCTGGCGGCATCGCCCTCAACTGGGGCAATTTTCGATGGGACGATTTCTGCATCGTCCGTTTCGGCCACTCCATTACCACGCCCCGCGCCCATCTGGTCACCAGCGATCAGTTGACGGACGGCTTGATTGCCTTTGAGAACATCTGGAAGAACGGCTACCGGCGCATTGGTCTGGCCATCTCCGCGACCTCCCATACCCGCTTCAGCGCGGGTTATTTCTTCAGCCAGGCCAGGCGCGCTCCCGCTCTGAGCATCCCGCCGCTGACCGTGTCGGAAAAAGGCGGCGGCCAGGCGCTGAGTCAAATAGATAAATGGTTGCGCCAGCACAAACCGGACGCCATTCTCACCGATCTCAAAGCCATGGGATTGTGGCTGGCGCAACTGGGCCGCAAAGTGCCGGGAGACCTCGGCCTGGCCACCCTCAGTGTCTTGGACGGTAACGCCGATGCCGGGATTGACCAGAATTCCGAGGAGATCGGCCGGGCCGCCGTCCAATTGGTCATCTCCCTCATCAACCACAACGAGTTCGGCATCCCGGAAATTTGCCGGGAACTTCTCGTCGAAGGACGCTGGGTGAGCGGAACCACTCTTCCGCCCAAGTAACCGCCCGTTTTCACAAATTACCCTTGCCGGGCGGAAACCTGCAAAGCACTTCCCCGGTAGGTGACTACCGCATCAGGGGTTGGCGTCTGCGCAACGCCCACCCCGTGCTCCGCCGAAACCCAGACGATTCGGAAAGTGCGTTCCTTCAACATGCCGGGGAAATTTCCCGCCCGCTTTCCAATGGTCAGCGTCTGTTTGGCTTCGTTCCAGGAAATTGGGATCGTCGCATGGATTCCTTTTTCATAATTATAATTGTCGCCTTCGTCTTCGTAGAGCGTGAATGCTCCGTCCGCGCCCCGATAAACGCGCAGTTCGATGGGACCGCCTTTCTGCGACGCGTATTCGATCGCCGGCCCGTAAGGAACAATGGAACCCGCCCGCACAAACAGCGGCATGGTTTCAATCGGTGCGGCGGCTTCCATCCGTTGTCCTCCCGCATAAGTCTGGCCCCTCCAGAAATCGGCCCACGCCGCGCCCGCCGGAAGATAGACGCTGCGATGGGCGGCGCCCGGCCTGGTGACCGGACACGCCATCAGCGCCGGGCCGAACAGGAATTGATCCGGAATGTTGAAGACGTTGGTGTCGGCGCGAAAATCCATCACCAGCGGGCGCATCATCGAGGAACCTTCGCTCGTGACCTTCCACGAAACCGAATAGATGTAAGGCAGCAAGTGATAGCGCAGACGATCGTATTCAATCAGGATTTTCTGCGTGGCCGGGTCGAAGCGCCACATCTCCTTTGCCTTGCCCGTGCCATGAACGCGGAACATGGGACAGAACGCGCCAAATTGAAACCAGCGCGTGAACAGTTCGGCGTATTTTGCCTCCGCCGGATCACCGCCGAAAAAACCGCCAATGTCCGTGTTCCAATACGGAATGCCCGACGCCACAAAGTTCAGCCCCGCCGGGATCTGCTTCCTGAATATGTCCCAGGTGCCGCGCGTGTCGCCGGACCACGTCACGGCCGCGTTCCGCTGCTGTCCGGCGTAAGCCGAGCGCGTGAGAATGAAGACTCGCTTGCCGGCGGTTTCCGCGCGCTGGCCTTGATACACTCCGGTCGAGTGCATCAGCGGATAAGCGTTGAAGACTTTGGCTCCAGGACCCGCGCCCGTCGTCAAACCGCGCATTTCCCCCCACTTGCCGCCCAGTTCCGCTTCGCTGGCGTCCATCCACCAGCCGTCGAAGCCGCGCGCGAACAGTTTCTGGGAAAGGAATTTCCAGTAAAGGCGGCGGCCCTCGGGATGGAACGGATCATACCATTTGCCTTCGCCCTTGGGATAAACGTTCGGGTAAACCGGAGAATAAACCGCCCCGGCTTTCTCCAGTTCCGCCAGATGGGTCAGACCCAGATCGAATCGCGGCCAGATCGAGATGATGATGTGCGCGTTGGCCTCGTGAACCGCCTTCACCATGCCAGTCGGATCGGGATAACGCTTCGCATCAAACTCGTGCGAACCCCAGCCGCCCTGCGGCCAGTATTGCCAGTCCTGGATGATGCCATCCAACGGGATCTGCCGCTTGCGATATTCCGCCACCACGCCGAGCAATTCCTCCTCTGTGCTGTAACGCTCCCGGCATTGCCAGAAGCCCCAGGCCCACTCCGGAAACATCGGCGCCGCTCCGGTCAGATCGCGATACGCCGCAATGACCCGGTCGGGCTCCGGGCCGAAAATGAAATAATAATCAATCGCGTCCGCCGCTTCGGAAGTCCACGAAAGCAAAGACGGCTCGGTCGCGCCGGCATCCACGTCGGTCACGGCGGGGTTGTCCCACAGAACTCCGTAGCCGCGGCTGGACAAAAGCACCGGCACACCCACGATGCGATTCTCCTGCTGCAAATGGAGCTTGGCCCCGTGATAATTCATCGGCGAGTCCGGATGCTGGCCCAGGCCAAAAATGGCCTCGTCGGGCGGAAGCGCAAATGCCTGCTCGCTCCGCAGCGTGTCCAGGCCGCCAATGCGGACGGGCGTGAGCGATTTCCCGCCGTCGGCTTTTTCCTCGAGCACCGGTTTCCCCCCTTTGTCGTAGAATCCGACCGCTCCGCTGGCCCGATTCACCCGCACCGTCAGTTCCTCGGTGCCCAGAGAAACCTCGTCCGCCTTTTCCGCCAGCTTCCAACGGGAGCGCGCCGGCTGGCGGATCACCGCCAGACTTTTGCTCTGCGGCAGCGAATCGTCCCGGCTGTAAACCACTTCCACCACCCGCGGCGAAAACACCCGGAGCCGTAGCGTGCCCGGCTTCATTTTTAAGGTGATGCCGTCGGCATCCTTTTGCACCGACAAAACCGCGATCGGCGCCGCCGGTGAGATCGAGAGCAACCTGCTCGAAAGAATCAGCCAAAGGAGAAGTGAGCGTATTCTCATTATGTCACCTTGTTTTCATTCGAATTACAGTCAGTGAATCTGGCGGCGCTTCGCACAGGAATGGTTCTTTTCCGCGCGCGCTGCGATTGCGGCGGCCATTGCCGCCAGGGCAATCCATTTCCAAGTCAGGCTTTCAGTCATTTTCTTCACAGTTGTGTTTTGGGTGAAATTGTCAACCACCATTTCAACCAGCACGGGGTTGCGGGAATTCAACCGTCCTGCTCTGGAACGACTGTCATTCTGTTGCACGGATAGACCACGCGGGCGAAAACGCCGCCCTTGTCTTTATATTTTCGGACAAAGTCTTGCCGCGGTCGCTTCGCGGGATCTGCCCTGGTTAAAAAGTCTGGCCGGCTTCGCAAACGTTCCGGCGGTTTCCCTCTGCCGATTCTAATCCCCTCCGTTGGCGGAATAAGTGCTCCACCAAAGATGGTTCCGGCCATTGGGACCATTGGGCGTGCCGGTGGGCGGCTTTCGGAATGATTCCTTGTAGAAATTAGTTGAACTGATAAACTGGATGCCCCCGTCCAGCCGCGTTATATTTCCGCCGGTCTTGTTGTGGAGCAGCCCGATTCCTTCCACGGTGGTGCCCGCGGGCACCTGGCCCGGAAAATTAGCGGCGTCATTAAACTCGGCGGCGTGCGAAGTATTGGCCGACAAGTCATCCGGCTCCCAAAAAATGTAGCACATTGGACTCCAAATCTGGCTGATCTTCGAGCTTTGGCCGTCCGTGCCGGAAAAACCGGAGGCCGATCCATCCATCACATAGCTGGAAAGTTGGTTATTGCGCTGCGAGTAATACGGACTCTGCAGATCCTTGGGACACAGATAAGTCCTGCCGTTGCCTACATAGAACCACCAAAGCCCGCCCGCGGCCTTATATTGAGAATTGAGCATCGCCGCAGTGGGCGTCGGGATATACCCGGTGCAAGCATACAACCAGCCCACCACGGTCTGGCCGTTGGCATAGGCGAGCGACTTGCCGGAGTCCCAATTATCAAAAGCCAGCCAATCCCGGTTGTCGCTGGCATACATGTGCATGGCGTAAGCCAGTTGCTTTTGGTTGCCGATGCATTGCGTCCGCTGGGCTTGTTGCTTGGCCGCCGCCAGCGCGGGCAGCAACAAGGCAGCCAGGATGGCGATGATGGCGATCACCACCAGCAGTTCAATCAGAGTAAAGGCGATTTCTTCCGCTCGCCATCGTCCTGTGCCTGAAAGCAAGGGTGTTGTGGGAGTTTTCATCCGATTCAATCTCGACTGTTATCTTTTCCTCCTGGTGCTCCGCTCCGGCCGGTTCCCTTGGCCGGGTGGATTGCCGTGCCAATCCGCATGGCCTGACCAGGCATGGGTAGCAAGGGTGGCGCATCTTTCTGGCGTCGCAACTCGTGGTGTCATTAACCTGACGTTAGGCGCGCCCTGTTCAGATGCAACAAAATGGACATGCACACTGGTGCACATGCAATCCTCGGATGCGCGCGGCCAAAATCGCGGCGTCCTCCGCAGCGGTCTGTTGCGGGCCAGTCTTTATCCGGCGGCGTGGCAGCATCCTTGAACTCAAGCTTGCCGGCCGGGCTTTCAGCCATTCTTTATCCCTGCGCGAGTTTTCGGACAGTACGCCACGACGGGCTGTTTCATGAAGGCGTGGTTTCCGGCGCCGAATCCAGCATCTCGCGCACCTTGTGGGCCAGGACGGACGGTGTGTATGGTTTGGGCAGAAACGCGAGGTCTGACTCCAGCACGCCCTGTTGATTCAGAACGTCATCCGTGTACCCCGAGGTGAAGAGAATTTTCAGATCGGGATGAGATGTTCTCAGCCAATCCGCCATCGCTTTGCCTCCCATCAGCGGCATGATGACATCGGTGACCACCAAACGAATCGGCGCTCCTTCATGAACCCGCGCCGCCTGCAACGCCTCCTCGCCGTTGGCGGCGGACAAGACCTGATAACCCCGGGCTTCCAATACGCGGCGAGCCAGATGTCTGACCGAGGGATCATCTTCCACCACCAGCAAGGTTTCCCTCCCGCCCGGCAGCGGCCCGGCTTGGCTCGCTCTGGCCGCCACACTCAATTCCTGCTCGACTCGCGGAAAATAGATCTGGAAGGTCGTGCCTTGGCCAACCGCACTATCCACGCCGATATGGCCGCCGGACTGTTGCACGATGGTCTGGCAGGTGGCCAACCCCAAACCGGTGCCTTTGCCTCTGGGCTTGGTTGTGAAAAATGCTTCGAACAGGCGCGCTTTGACTTCCTCGGTCATGCCCATTCCCGTGTCAGTGACACTCAGCATCACGTAGTCGCCGGGAATGACGCCCGGATACGCGCGCGCGTGGTTTTCATCCAGGGTGACATTGTTGGTGGCGATGGTGAGATCGCCGCCGTTGGGCATGGCATCGCGGGCATTGACCACCAGGTTCATCAGCACTTGCCCGACGTGGCCGGAGTCGGCCTTGACGCGTCCGATTTGTTTGCCGGGAGCAATCGTCATTTTGATGCTCTCGTTAATCAGCCGCCGCAGCATTTTGTCCATGCCTTCCAGCACGGCATTGAGGTCCAGCACCGCCGGTTGCACCGTCTGTTTGCTGCTGAACAGGAGCAGTTGCCGCGTCAACCCGGCGGCGCGTTCCGTCGCATGCCGGATCTCCTCGCTGTAGGCTTGCAGCAGACTGCCCTGGCCCAGGCCTTCGGCGATCAAATCGTTGTAGCTTATAATGACGAAGAGGATGTTGTTGAAGTCATGGGCCACACCGCCGGCCAGCCGGCCGATCACTTCCATTTTCTGCGCTTCGATCAGCTCCTCCTCCAGCCGCCGGAGTCTGGCCCGCTCTTCGAACTCCTGCATGGCCCGGCGCACGGCGGGAACGAGGCGGGAGAGACGCGCCTTCAGCACATAGTCCGTCGCGCCGCTCTTGAGCGACTCAATGGCCCGTTCCTCGCCCAGCGTCCCGGACACGAGGATGACAGGGATGTCCGGCCATTTGCTGCGCGCCAGTTTCGTCGCGGACAACCCGTCAAACACGGGCAGCGAGTAATCCGCAAGGATTAAGTCAACGCCGCCTCCTTTGAGCGCCGCCACAAAATCACCGCAGTTTTGCACCAGGGTGATCGCGCAAGTGATGCCCCCGGCCTCCAGGGCGGATTGAATCAGCGCGGCATCGGTGGAATCATCCTCCAGATGCAGGATGTGGAGCGGGGATTTCAGGGGCGACCTCCTTCTTTTCCGCGCGATCTGACTGCATCGCTTTGCATCCAAGTTTCTTCCCTCCCGATCTGAGGGGGCGGCTCGTTGATGGCCGCCCAAAAAATGCCGAGGTGCTTGATCGCCTTCATGAACTCGGCGAAATCCACCGGCTTCACCACGTAGGCGTTGACCCCGTGTTTGTAACACTCGGCCAAGTCTGCCGCTTCCCGCGAGGACGAAAGCACCACCACCGGGATGATCTTCAAACAATCGTCGGCCTTGATGATCTTCAACACTTCCAGTCCGTTGACCTTCGGCATCTTGATATCCAGCAGCACGACGACGGGATGGCCGCGCGCGCGCGTTTTGAACTTTCCACGGCAGTAGAGAAAATCCAGCGCCTCCGCGCCGTCGTGGACGACCAAAACTTTGTTGGCCAGATGATACTCCTCCAGCGCGGCCAGGGTCAGTTCCACGTCGCGGGGATCGTCTTCCACCAGCAGGATGTTTCTTATGACCATTTATGCCCCCATTGGTTTTAAGATTGAAAAGTAAAAAGTCGCGCCGCCGTCCACCACCCCTTCCGCCCAGGCCCGTCCCCCGTGCCTTCGAATGATGCGCTGGACGTTCGCCAGGCCGATCCCCGTGCCCTCAAACTCGGCGCTGCTGTGCAGGCGCTGAAACACCCCGAATAGTTTCGAGGCATATTTCGAATCAAAACCCGCCCCGTTGTCGCGAACGAAAATCACGCTTTCGCCGTTTGCGCCGGGACCGCAACCGATTTCGATTTTAGCCCGGGCACGATGGCTGGTGAACTTCACCGCATTGGAAATCAGATTGGCCAGGGCCTGGCGCAGCAGGTTATGGTCGGCCCGGACCGTCCCCAGCGGGTGGATTTGCCAGGCGATGTTTCGTGCCCTGGTGTCCGTCTGAAAATCCCGCATCATCTCCCGCGCCAACTCGTCGAGATTGACGTCGGTCTTCAGCAATGCCACGCGCCCGGCGCGGGAGAAGGCCAGCAGGTCGTCAATCAAATCCCCCATCCGTTCCGCCGCTTGGGAAATCGTCCTCAGATGAGAGAGGCCTTTCTCGGAAAGTGACGGCCCGGCCTCCTTTTCCAACAAATTCGCGAAGCCCATGACATGGCGCAGCGGCGCGCGCAAATCGTGCGAGACGGAATAACTGAACGATTCCAGTTCCTCGTTGGCGGCTTGCAGTTGCGCGGTGCGTTCGGCCACACGCTGCTCCAATTCCGCGTTGAGAACGCGCAACTGCTCCTCCAACCGTTTGCGCTCCGTGATGTCCCGCGCCACTTTCGACGCGCCGACGATCTTGCCCGTCGCATCTCTGATGGGGGAAAGGGTAACCGAAACGTCAATCCGCCGCCCGTCCTTCGCCAGCCGCACAGTCTCAAGATGCAGCACGCTTTCGCCACGCCTTATCTTTTCCAGAATGTGATCTTCCTCTTCCAACCGTTCGGAGGGAAGCAGCTTCGTGATCGGGCCGCCCACCATCTCCCCGGCGGAAAATCCGAAAATCTTCTCTGCCCCGGCGTTCCAACTTTGGATGTTGCCGTCCAAATCCTCTCCGACGATGGCATCATCCGAAGATTCGACGATCGCGGCCAGCCGGCTCACCGTTTTCTCAGCCAGTTTGCGTTGGGTGATGTCGCGGGCATTGCATTGGATCAGGTTGCGGCCACCGGCTTGATACACGTTGCTGACAAATTCCACGGTGATCTTGCGACCGTCTCTCGTTGCCAGCGGCAGGTTTTCGGAGTGGACATACCCTTGCTGGCGCAGTTGCTCGAACTTGGCCTTGTTGCACACGATGTCCCGGAACGGGCCAAGTTCCCAGATGGGTGTACCGACCAGCTCCCCGTGGGAAAAGCCCAGCATCTCCATCAAGAACGGGTTCACATCGCTGATTCGGCCCGTGTCGGCATCCAGAATCAGGATCCCGTCCTTGGCCGCTTCGAACAACCGCCGATAACTAAGTTCGGAGTCGTGTGTCGCCTGCTCCGTCCGCCTCTCCGCCTTTTCTGTCGCCATTTCCGCTTGCTCCGCCCACGCCTCGGCTTGCTCCGCCCGCGCCTTCGTCCGCTCAATCCCCGTGTCGTCGCCGGGCCTGTGCGCGCCTTGATTCTTCTCCTTTAAAGCGGTCCCGGGAGAGTCTCTGGCCGGTTGCAGCGCCGCCGCCGGGGCGGAGGAGGTTTTTCCCACTCCTCCCTTGGGCGGGCCGGATTCGTAAGTCGTGTTCATCGCTCTGCCTCCGTGGCGATGCCGTCCATACTGGCATTTGAATCCGCCGGCTACTGCGCCTCTGCGCGGTAGAACCGGTGCGGATAGTTTATCGCAGCGGCATCCAGCAATTCGATGATGCCCGTCGGGTCAGCCGTGACGGTGTTCAGGGTCGTCCAATCCACGAGGTTGGTTGACGCCTGGATTTGATAAACTCGATTCGGAATTCCGGCCATAATGAGTTGGGCGCCCGTGCTTTGGCCGGCCGGCATATTGATCTTCAGGCTGTTGGTGGGCATGAAGTTGATGAGGATGATGCCCACGCACTCTCCTCCCCGCCCGTCCGCAACGATGCAGGCAAACCGGTCCTGGCCGGTCAATCCCTTCGGCGGAGCGTAGGTGAAGGTCAGGTTGTTGCTGGTCACCCATCCGCCGTTGGCGGACAAGTCGCTGAAGTCGCCAATCGTCAGGGTGTCGCCATCCACATCGTAGTCGTTGGTCAAGACCTGGCTGAAGGGGAACTGGATGGTTGCGCCTTGCGCGGCGGTGATCACGCTGTTGCTGGTGACAGGCGGCCTGTCCAGCGTGAACTCGTATTGAGCCGTCACCGTGCTTCCAGCGACGGTCAGGGCCGTTTGGATCACACGGTAGTTGGTGTTGGTATTGTCGGTGGCAAAGGTCAACCGCCGCATCAGAGCTGTGACCGACTCCGCGGTGGCGTTTGTGTTGAACAGGAACACCAGCGGGTTGAGGTCCTGGCCGCCGGAGAAGGCGGCGAAGGCTGTGCCGCCGTAAGTGACATGGAGGGATTGCACAGCGATCTGGCCGGCGCCAGTCCCTTGCGGTTCAATGTCCAGCACGTCATCGGCGGTGGCATTGGTCAGGATCGTGATCCCGAGCGATCCCCCGTTGAAGTTGAGGTTGCCGCCATCGGTGACGGAGGCGTTGGTATCCACGAAAACCGGCGCGCTGCCGACGACATAGAAGCCGGGCGTCGTGGTCGGTATCACGGCCACGGTGACCGTGAGCGAGCCGTTGACGAGTGTTATGGCGTAGTTCGCCGGATCATCGAGGCTGGACACGATGGTATAGGTGCCGGCGGGGCTGAACTGAGTGGCCGTGCAGGTGAAGTAGGCGTTGATGGAATCGCCGTTGAGCAATCCGCTGATCGTTCCGCAGAACACCGGGTTGAGAGTGCCATACTGGCGGACGGCGCTGCTGGCAGTGATCGTCAACGGGGCCTGCGAGACGGTCAGGGTGCCGTTGATGAAGGAGAGGGCGTAATTGCTGGACGTCCAGCCAGCCGGGACGATGGCATAGGCGCCTGCGTTGCTGGTCGGATCAGTCGAACTGGTGAGGCTCAGCGTTCCGGCCAACGCACCCGTGTTCTCACCATTCACAAAGCCCTGGATCGCGACCGTGAAGGCCGGATTGGTCAGGCCGTATTGCCGAGTCGCGTCATTTGCGGTGATGGTCAGCGGCGCCGGGTTAATCGTCAACGTGCCGTTGACAAAACTCAGCGCGTAGTTGGTTGTCGTCAGGTTTCCATTGGTCGTCACGATGTCGTAGGTTCCAACCGGCGTGTTGGTGTCGGCCACGGTGGTCAGGGCTGGGGCGCCGCTCAACACGCTTTCATCATTTCCGTCCACGAATCCGCTGTAATGGAAGGTGAACGCGGGGTTGGTCTGGCCATAGAGGCGGACCTGGTTGTCGGCCGTGACAGTCAAGAGGACTTTACCCACGGTCAAGGTGCCGTTGGTCAGGCTGAAAGAGTAATTGGTGGCGCTCAAGCTGCCCAGCCCAACCACGATGTCGTAGTTGCCGACGGGGCTGGCGTCATAGGCCGGGGTGCTCAGATCGGGCTGGCCGCTGATGACATTGGTGCCGTCGGCGTTGAGGAACCCGCTATAGGTGACGGTCAAGGCCTGGTTGGTGGCGCCATAGAGACGGCTCTGATTCTCGGCGGTCACGAGCAGCACGGCTTGGGTGATGGTGAGTGTTCCGTCAACATAGCTGACGGCGTAGTTGGGTGCCGTCTGCGCGGTGATGACATGGATGGGATACAGGCCGACCGGGGTGTTGGTATCAACAACGGCGCTGTTGGTGTCCAGGCAACTGAACTCGATCGGACCGGAGACGAAGCTGCTGTCCTGGCTGTTGACGAAGCCCTGGTAGGCGACGCTGGAGACGGGGTTGGTCTGGCCGTAGGCGCGCTCGACACTCGCCACGGCGCCTGTCAGCGGCGCCGGGGTTACCGTCAACGTGCTGTTGTGGAAGTTCACGGTGTAATTTCCCGAGGTCAAACCGCTGGGAATAATCGCATAGGCGCCGGTCGGGCTGTTGTTGTCTGCCGAGCTTGTGACCGACAACGTTCCGCCCAAGACACTGGCAGTTTCACCATTCACCAATCCGCTGATTATGGCCGTGAATGTGGGATTGTTGGCGCCGTAAGTCCGTTGCGCGCCGGCGGCAGTGACGTTCAGAAGGGCTTTGCCAATCGCCAGCGTTCCTGGAACGAATTGGATGGTGTAATGGGTGGCGGTCAGTCCGGCAACCGTGATGGGATACGATCCCGCCGCCGTGTTGGTGCCGACTGGCGCGTTGGAGAGGTCGCGGCAGGAGAAAGTCAACGCGCCCGTGAGAATATTGGTGCCCTGTCCATTGACGAACCCGTTGTAACTCACAGTGAACACAGGGTTGGCTTGGCCATACAAGCGGTTCTGGTTGTTCACCGTCACGGTCAAAGCGGCATTGCTAATCGTCAACGTCCCGCTGATGAGCGTCAGGTTGTACTCGCCCAGCATGCCATCAGGATCATTGATATTGAGGACAATATCGTAACCTCCCGGAAGGCTGGCCGGAGTTGCCAGTGTTTCGTAACTCACCGTGATGTTGTCGCCGTTGGCCAGACCCGTGATCGTTGAGGTGAAATTGGGGTTAGCCTGGCCGTAAGCCCGCGTGGCGTCCTGGCCGATGATGGTCAGGTTCGCCTGTTCTACTGTCAGCGTTCCGGCCACGTAGCTGAACGTGTAGTTGGGGGAGGCCCCGCCGCCGACGGCGATCGGGTATTGACCGATGAAATACGTGGGGTCGGCCTGCGTGCTGGCGGTCGGTTGCGCGTTCAGATTCGTGGGACCGTCCCCGTTTGCGAATCCGCTGTAGTGAACGGTTAATGACGGGTCTGGCTGGCCGTAAGCGCGGGTCTGGTCGTCCGCCGTCACGGTCAGCAACGCGGGAGAGACGGTGAGCGTGGCCAAATTGGTGGTGACGAGGTAATCTCCGAGCCTGTCCTCCCGATCAGCGATGATGGGGAAAATCGGATACTGTCCGGCTGGGCTGCTCGCGGTTGCGGTCGTGCCGAAACTGAGTTCCAGCTTGTCATCGTATAAGATGCCACTGCGCGTGCCGGTCAACCTCGGGTTGGCGTGGCCGTAAATGCGGTTCGTGTTGTTGGCAGTGAGAGTCAACGGGGCCTGGGTGACGGTGAGAGTGCCGTTGCTGAAACTCAGGGCGTAGTTGGTCGAACTCAAGCCGGACGTGATGATGTCATAGGCGCCAACATTGCTGCGCTTATTGGCCGAAGTGGTGATGGTCAACGTTCCGGCCAACGCATTGCTGTCCTCACCATTTACAAAGCCTTGCATGGTGGCCGTGAAACCCGGATTTTCCATGCCGTATTGGCGACTGGCGTCATTGGCGGTGATGGACAAGGAGGTCGGGTTGATCGTCAAGGTGCCGTTGACAAAACTCAGCGCGTAATTCGTGGCGTTCAGATTGCCGTTGGTCGCCACTATGTCATAGTTCCCCACCGGTGTGTTGGTGTCGGCGATGGTGCTCAAGGCGGCCGCGCCGCTCACCACGCTTTCAGTGTCACCGTCCACAAATCCACTATATTGGACTGCGAACACAGGGTTAGTCTGGCCGTAGAGCCGATTCTGGTTATCGGCCGTGACGGTCAAGAGGGCTTTGCCCACGGTCAAGGTGCCGTTGGTCAGGCTGAAGCTGTAATTGGTGGCGCTCAAGCTGCCCAATTCGACCACAATGTCATAGTCACCAATCGGGCTGTCGTTGGTGGCCACGG
>Ga0182027_10000708_pt1 | contig 56869 bp, 51 predicted proteins | sample 712E1DmetaG_FD_121300 | JGI IMG/M metagenome (GOLD analysis project Ga0182027, IMG submission 121300) | Permafrost microbial communities from Stordalen Mire, Sweden - 712E1D metaG (Illumina Assembly) | ecosystem: Environmental > Terrestrial > Soil > Wetlands > Permafrost | place: Sweden...
ACACTCCGGATGGCGCTTTGCAGCGTGCCCCTTCCACACTGCAGGGTGGAGCAGCCTGGTAGCTCGTCAGGCTCATAACCTGAAGGTCGTTGGTTCAAATCCAACCCCTGCACCCAATTTGAAACCCTCGGAAACACTTCCGAGGGTTTCTTGTTAAGTGACTTATGCGATTCCAGGAGAAAGAACTGCCGTCGTGTTACCTTGGGCTACCTCAGGCGACTTTTGACGACTCCAGCCCAACTTCTGGACTAACCTTTTTCGAGCAAAAACGGTTGGGCGTCTGAAGAATTTGCCTATAAGAATAAGCTCCGAAGGGAGCAGCCGCGCTTGCCGTTCCGACGCAAAAAAGCCCGCCACCTCGTAGGGTGACGGGCTTTGGGCCGGCAAACTTTTCCTAAGCTGCTGTTCTCTCTCGCCTTGTCTTGGGTGGCAAGAGGACGCCTGACGCCCCTGTCTGAGAAATCGTAACGATTTCGCGGAACGAATAGCGCCAGGTGCCAGGAGTGATTTCTACGGGGTGCAGCACGCAGTCCTTGGTCATCCGCCAAATCGTGGCCCGGCAAACGCTCAAAAGCTCAGCGGCCCGTTTCTGTGTGACAAGCAGAGTGGGTCCCTCACCCGTCTCAACCCCGGTCGGCATCGAGGTCTTCCCATCGATGAGTCCTTGCACCGTCCCGCGCTCGGCAGCGGACAGTGAAACGTCAGTCACAAGAACGGTCTGAAAAATGGCTCGACTCGTGGAATTCATGGGGACTCCTTAGTTTAAGCGCTCAGTTCGACGGCCGCCGCGACCTCGCGGCGGTTCTGCACATCCAAGGCGATCAGGGCGAGGTGCCAGTCGCGAAACACGTTTTGACGATGCGGGACGCGCAGGCCGTTTTCCGTTGTCTCCATTTTCCACTTCACCGACGCGACGACGCGGTGCTCGTCGCGATCAAAGAGGGTGATTTCGCCGTCTTCACAGCCAGGCGATCGAGTCATGAAAGCTTCAACCGCGTCTTCGGGAGATTCAGCGATTGCGGTGGAAATGCAGACGCCTGCGGCGAATTCGACGACGACTTGAAAGCGCCCGGCGTTTCGAACGCCAGACGCGGGGAGCGGAACGGTTTCGGTGATGTGTTTCATGGGATTGGTCTTTACGTGTCCCATTTCGCACTCGTGCCTCCCGCTCCTCAACGGAGCGCACCCTCCGAATTTGGTGTAGAGAGACTACACCGATTGCGGTAGGCCCAGAACCAGTCCATCCGCCAAACCGCGGCTGCGGACATGCGGCGGCCGAGGGCGGCCACCGAGAGGCGAATTCGCCCCGAGCCTCGGCTTTCAATTTCGCGAGCCGCGATGAAGCGCCCTGATCGCCCAGCGCCATGCTCCGTCATCACGACCGGCGGTGTCGTGACTCGCGTCGTCCACGTCCGCGCAAAAGTCACGGGAAACGTAGCGTTGTTTCATTCACCCAAATGGCGCGAAGGCCGACGCGAAACATCACCGGCAGTCCGGCGGACGCGCGTTCCCGGTAGCGCGTGGTTTCGCAATCGCGGGCATGTCCGCCACGGCGGAACGTCCTTTTTTCCCCGGAGCGTTCTTGCTCTCTCTGGCGGCCCCTCCGGCCGCGCGCCCTGCGGGACGGTTTGGTCGCGGGGCACCCCTGAAGGGAACCCCTCCACGCCCGCCCTCGACACGGACAGCTTGCCCGGCGCCGCGCGAGCGTTCCGCGACCTGCGGCGAAGGCACTGCGGCTGCACGCCCGGCCGGTCAGGGCGGGCGGAGGCGGTGACCGTCCTCCGTCCCGTCCTCAGTACCGGCCCTGGCATGTCGCCGTCGTGTCCCTCGTCCGGCGTCTCTCCACGTCCCGCGTCGCGTCGCGGGCTGCGCTCCGGCCCCTCCGCCTTTGGGCGAGAGAGCAATCCCGCTCCTCAAAATCAAAAAAGGAACATCATGCCCGCCAAGACCGCTCAACCCGCCTCGCAACCCAAGAACGCCGCCGCCAGCAGCAAGCTGCCGGTGAAAACCTTCCGCCTCGGCCGGATCAAAGCCGCCGTGTGGGAGAACGAAGCCGACCAGAAGAAGTTCTTCAACGTGACCTTTGCCCGGACCTACATGGACGACGCCAGAAACTTCCACGACACCGACAGCTTCGGTCGTGATGACCTGCCGCTCGTCGCCAAACTTGCCGATCAGGCTCACACGTTCATCTTCGAGCAGCTCGCGAAATTGAAAGCCGAGCAGAGCGAATAAGGCATCGCCTCAATCGGCGGCCGGTCTCCCCCGGCCGCCTTTTTCCTGTCCTTCGCCGCACGAACCAACAGCAATCGACCCGATGCTCGCGTTGTTCGTTTTCTTCGAGCGACTGCCAGCCGCTGATTTCCCCATTCTACGCCCGGTCAAGATATCATTAGTTCTCCCCCATTGATAGCGGCGTGCTTGCTGCTACAACGGACAGATGGACCCACAAATTGAAGACACCTTGAGGCAAATTCATGGGTACCACGGCAAAGGCACTTCTGCCGATGAGGATGCGCTGTTTCAGGTTCATACGATTGCCGCCTTAGCAGCCTTGGCGTCTGCGCCTCGACTCATGGAACCGGTCATTTTGTGGGAGCGAATTCTTCGCCCGGCGGTGATCGAAGCAGAGAAACGGATCGGCCGACCAATTCACAAAGGAGCACCGTGCTACAACACTGCGCTATGTTGTTTCCTAATGCATGACTTCGACGGCGCGTTCCAATACCTGATGGATGCGCACGACGAAAATCAACGACTCGGCGGAAATCCATTCGGAATTTTAATTGGGAAAGACCCCTTGTCTCGGAAGTTTCTAATCGAGCCACTCGTTGGTAATATGGCACCGCTTTGGGCATCAGATTACAAGGCTTCGACAGGTCATGACCTCACTCCGGATGAATTGATCGACCTTTTAGATTGGCTCTCAAACCGGCCGTCAGATGCGTTTGTGATCTTGGTAGCGTTTCATCGGGTGTGGTGGGCCGCAGATCGGCGTCCAGAAAATCGGGCAACGCGATTGGTCGTCTTCAGAGCAGTCGCCGACCTGCTAGTTTGTTTGGAGAGTTCGATACGAAATTTCCAAGGGACTACCGTGACCGGTCAGCTTCATGCGCGGATGACAAACATGCTGACAGCGGATGCACGCGTGATTGGTGCGTTCAACTCTTTGAAGAGTTTCCCCGGTGGCCAGGGGGAGACGGCCGCCGCGCTGAACAATGCGATCGCCGAAACAACCAGCAGGTTTGCCGCTGCCACTACCGAGTCCACGAGGGCGGGATGTGCGTGCTTCGCATCTTACAAGCTTAGAAATTCCCTTCTGCACCTCAATGAGGAGTCCCTGGATGTGCACACGAATCTGAATCTCGGTGTGCGTATGGCAGGATGGGTTCTCGCTTCGATCCGAATCGCGCGACGTGCCCAAGAAGGGTCACTTGGTGTGCTTACCTAAGTGTTACTCGCGCCCAAAGACCCGAAACCGCAATCGGAAAACGCCGATCAGTTGAACTGAATGGGAATGCAGTTTGCCGAAGCGCTCGTAGCCTCTTCCTTGTCTGTGTCCTTCTGCGCCGAGTCCAGGAGCCGAACCGATGCTCGCTTCGCTCGTTTTCTTCGAGCGACTGCCAGCCGCTGATTTCGCCATTTTACACCCGGTCAAGGTCGTATCGTTGCGCGATCTCCACCCCGCGGGAACGCTCCGCTTCCCCCTCGTTGCGGGACAAGCCCGCCGCCTCGGCGCTTCGCACACCACTTTGACTTTCGGGTGTGGGGCGAAAATCGCCAGTCGGCAGTAGGCGATAAGGTCACGAGACGTGACGCACGCCCCACGGGCCGAACGGCACTCAACCATGACCAACGAAAACCCGTTCGGTGAAACGGTCTATTCCTACTCACGTGCCCAAGCCATCGAGGACGGGGTCCTCGTGGACCTGAGCCAGGTCGATTCCATCCAGCAGCACTGGAAACACCCGTTCGCCTGCACCTCGACGGTGTGGGCGATCATTGAGGATGCCCTGAAACAGCCGGGCCAGGATCTCGCCGGTATCTGTCATGACATCTCCTGGACGGCCATGATCGCCATCCGGAGTTCGCGTGACACCGGACATGTGCAATTCAAGGTCATTATCACCGGGACGAAGCACACGTTTAAGCTTCACATCGGTCCGGGTGACACGCCCGCTCCTGTGCTTACGCTGATGCTTCCCGATGAAGACTGACCTCTGGGGCTTCGGCCCCTTTTTCGTCTGTCCGCGAAACCAACGGCCCTTCATCTACCGTATTTTCGGTAGATGCCTGCTGCTGCCATCTATTCACACGGTGGTTCTCTGATCATGGATCGGCCTGCCGCCGCAGGCTGGCAGCAATCAAAACAACCAACAGACATCGCCGCTTTCACGCCGGCAAAAGCACACATGCAAAGCTCCATTGAACCCTCGCAGAATGGATCGTCGTCAACTTCGTCGCGCCAATCAGCCGCTGACCGAGTTCAGGACGAACTCGCACAACTGAAACGTCAATTACTCCAAGCAGAAGTCCGCCTCGCCAAAGGCCGTGCAGCTGTATCAGGCGCGGAAGTCGACGTGAAGGTCCTGAACTCGCGTCTTCGTGCCCTTACGAAGTGAATCCACTCTCTCAAAGGCCGACGACAACGTCGGCCTTTTTTATCTCCACATCGAAGAAAGCTGCCCCAGCAATCTACGGAAAGCCTCCTTGGCTGCCTGATCAGCGAGCACCACGGTACCGCTTCATCCATGGAGACTTCCTCCAGCAGCATGCGATTCGCAACGATTGACTCGCAGGCTACACAACGGCCACTCTCACAATCTCACCCTCTTCGAACCACCATGACCAAACAGCGCACGAAGCTTTCCCGTACCCAGTTCTTCTCCTCTTTGCTTGCGGCCATAATGGAACGCAACGGAATCAGCCAGGTCCAGTTGGCTGCCGCGACCGGCATCGCTGTCTCGCGTATCAACAATTATCTTCATGGAAAATATAGGACAATCCGGCCGGATCATTTGACATTATTGGCCAAGGCCGCCGGACGTACCGGGACAGAAACGGGGGAACTTGCCCGCGCATATGTCCAGGACCTTCTCCCGGAGGAATTGCATGGAACAATCAGCCTTGAGTTGAAAGGCGGCAAAGCCAAACCGGCGAAGCAGCCGCAATCGGAAAAGAGCCTCTTGCCAACGGCTGCTTTGACTGCGCTATCGCAGCTTCAGGCGCTTAGCGTGCGCAGCGCTGAGGCGCGAGGGCGCATTCAGTGTTTTGCCGAGATTCTCGAGGAGATATACCAGTCCTGACAGCAGTTTGCCGCCGGTCCAGTTGCGGTGGCGGGTACTCCTCATCGGGCCGCACAACCGATGACAGAAGGCAGGACCATGGCGCAGCCGTAGATGAGGCTGCGCCTGAGAACCAGTGGACGCCGCTCAGGCGGCCGGTTTAGCCGGCGGGGCTTCGCATTTTTCTTTGCAGGCTTTGGATGCGAGCATCCACAGCCACACGCAAAGCGCAGCGAGAACGATGACGGCGAAAGCACTCCACCGTCGGCCGATAAGCCAGCTTCCGACCTGCAGCCTTTCGTGAACGAAAATACGGATCAGGTGGCCAAGGCCCATGAGGCCGAAGAGCACACTAGCGACTCGCAATCCGATGGCAGGACAATTCATGACAACATCCTTTCTGAGGTTTACCCGCTGGGAGCGGGCCGTACGGCGTGCATGGCGCAGGTCAGCTTAGCCCCTGTCACGAACGCCAACACCGTTCAACCTGATTCGTGCCTGCGATCGCCGTCGCCGACTCATTGCTGATCTCGGCGCCCGCGGGACGAAGAAACGATCGTGGCCCAGCGGTACTCGTCCTCCTGTTTATCCGCTGCGGAGAGTCCGCAAAACGCGGCCATTCGTCACCAGGATGCCGTCGTAGTAGTAAAGCCCTTCCCCTCCCCAATGCCGAGCCGGTCGGGACTGCGTGGCAGCCGCCGCTCGCCCCTGGACTCGCCCCTCCCTCCTTAGCGGCCGATGCTCGCTCCGCTCGGATTGTAGTGTAACTCTTTCTTTCTGGGTTCTCCATTTTAGCTCGGGTCAAGGTAGTACTCACTGGCGTTCGTCTCCACCTCGCTCGCCTGTGTTTCCCCCTCGTTGGTGCCGCAACCGGCACACTGCCTCGGCACTCTGGCTCGCTGTGACTTTCCTCGCTGCGTCGCCCCCGCTCCGAAAGAGCAACGAGGCGGTGCAGCGTTTGCACAATGCAGTTGCTCGGGACGAGCAACGGAAAAATGAAGGTCTACGAAGCCACCCTGCAATACAACAAAACGCTGTTTGAAGTCTCGACCAAGGTGATAAACACACCGGAACGCGCCTATGAGTATCTCAAGGATATTGTAGACGATTATCCCTACCAAGAGAGCTGCTGGGTGCTTCTCCTGAATAACAAGAGCCATGCGTTGTTCAGGATCATGATCACCAAGGGAACGCTTACGAGCAGCCTGATTTCCCCTCGTGAGGTGTTCACGCCGGCATTGATTTCCGGAGCAGCGTCCGTGATTCTGGCACACAACCATCCATCAGGAGATCCAGCCCCAAGTAGTGCCGATTTAAATGTAACTCGTATCTGCCGCGAGGCTGGCACCATCCTGGGAATCGCGGTTGTGGATCACATTATTCTAGGTCACAAGGAAATGGATCCACTCGGCAAGGGCTGGTACTCGTTCAGGGAGGCAGGCATCCTCTGACACATGGGGCTTCGGCCCCTTTTCTCGGCCGTCTGAAATATCCGGCGGCCGATCACACGCACTCTGGAATAACAACTCCTTTGTCGCCGGCCTGCTGACGGATGCGCCGCTGAAAGCCTGGATAGGAAACGCCTTGCGGCGTCACGTGGACGAAGCCCTCTTGCAGGGCGTAAAGCATGATGTGGCCTTTGTGGTGCAGACCCAGTTTAGCCATGATCGCTTTTCGGTGCGTGTTCACGGTGTGACGCGAAAGACCGAGCCGATTAGCCGTCTCCTGATCGTCGGAACCGTCACCAATAATCGACAGAATCATCTGCTCCTTGGCCGTTAGCGTGTCCACCGTGATGTTTCTTGGCTTCTGAAGGTGCGGTACCATGGACGGACTGACGTAGAGCCGGTGTTCCAGCGCCTGCTCTATCGCCGTATGCAGATTACCCAGATCCTCTTCCCTCGTGTCATAAATCCCGTCGAAGCGCAGGTCGCGAAGCATGGAGAGGGTCCGGCTGTCCTTTTGCGACGTGACGATCAGAATCGGCAGCGGGCGCTCGATGAACGGCTCCAGATGTTCGAGCCCATCCATGTCCTCGATTTTGACTCCGGTGATGAACAGGTCCGGCATGCTTGCCTGGATTGAATCGAGCGCATCAAAGCCGCGCTGGAATACCTCGACCTGCGCATTGCGCCAATAGTCCTTGATCTGCCGACAGATCAAATCTCCGTAGAGCCGGTCCGCCTTCAGGACCACGATACGGGGAGTGGCCGTCTTCGGCAGCATGGTCAGGATACCGAAGCCTCCAATTGGAGATGCCGCCCGGTTGGATGTTGGCGCAATCGGCCAACACCCGCACCGCCGCGGAGCAGTTCATAGGCAAGGGCATTGCGAATCAGCAATTCAGTGGCATCGCGCATTGGCCGGGCGCCGAGCCGTTCGTGATAGCCGCGCTGAATCACTGCATCCGAGACGGTCGTGTCCGGCGCGATGTCGAAGCCTCGTGCGGACAGCGCGCGGCATTCCTTGTCGATCATCCCGCGGGCGATTTCGCACTGCGCGTCGTAGCCGAGCTTGTTGAACACGACGGTCACCGTGATCCGGGCGAAGATTTCAGGGCGGAGCTCGCGCTGCGCATCCTGGCGGACGAGGCGCTCCATCGTCTCATACTTGGATTTGCGCATCGTCATGATCCGCTGGGCGCCGATGTTGCTCGTGAGAACGATGTACCACGCGGAGAAGTCCAGCACCCGGTTGCGACCGGTGGTGAGGCGGGCGGCGTCGAGCAATTGCAGCAGGACATCGAGAACCCGCGGATGCGCCTTCTCGATTTCATCGAAGAGCAGCGTCCCGCACCCGGCACATGCATCAAAGCCCTCCGCGATGCGCCCAGGCTCTTCCGCGGTGCCCAAAAGAAGCGCCAGACGGTCCGCAGTCTGATACTCAGACATGTCGAGTCGCACGACTCTGTCGGGGCCGATCAAATCTTCCGTGAAACGTAGCGTCAGCTCGGTCTTCCCTACGCCCGTAGGGCCGAGAAACATGAAACTCGCCCTCGGCCGGCCCGGCGTCGTGAGACCCAGTTCGCCGTGCTGGAGCCGCTCGGCGACGAGCTCAATTGCCCGGTCCTGGCCGGTGATAACGGCTTTCAACCGTCCTGGTAATGATCGCAGTCTATCGCGCTGTGCGTCCGTGAGGGTCATGTGTCACCTCTACCATTTCACGTCCGTGCTTCCCTCCGCCGTTCCCGCTGCAGTCTTCGGCGAGTCGCCCGGCGCCTGGTTGCTCAATCGATGGCGCTCCGCCTCCAATTGACTCCGCACTTTCAGGACTTCCGCGTTCTGGCGCACAATCAGGGCGTACTGTGCCTGTACCTGCCGTTCGGTATCTGCCATCGAGGCCTGCATCGCCCGCATTTGCGCGGTAATCGTCCTTTGGGTGGCAAGTTCGGCCGCCAATTCTTCACTCGCCGGCATCGGCGCGAAGCTTGATGGCGGATAGGACGTGCGTGGCACGGTTGCGAATTCGTCCCCCGACGTGACCGGCACACGCGTCCGGCGATAGACGGCATGGGGGGCGTGGCGCAGATCAGGGTTCGCCGGATCGTAGTAGCCCCGCACGTCGTAGGGCGTTTCGACGATCTTGGTCGGCGAACCCGCCGCGACCAAGAGGGGTACCGGGGCAGCCGGTGGCGAAATCTTCAAAACGACAGGCCGTGGCGTGGCGCATCCGGCCACGAGCACAGGCAGGAACAGAATCCAGGTATGTCGCACGGTCATCCTTTTGTTGGATTGGGTGTTGAGGTTGGCTGCGCGGTTTCCTCCGTGGCCGCGGAGATCGTCCGCTGTCTGATTCCAGCAACGCTGGCTTTTTGCGGATCGACCGATTGCAGCACGTAGACGTAGAATTCCTTTCCGGCCGCCACGCGCACGAAGTAGCCGTTCTCCTCGATGTCCTTGAGCGTTCGCTTGGCGTAGAGATCAAACACCTCGCCGACGCCTTCGCGCACACCGTTGGAAACCGAGCCCGTAATCGTCGTGCCGAGCGCAGTCTGAGCGCGCTCCTGGGTTCCGCTGGCGAAGCCGCTCATCGCGGCCGCGGCCAGCATTTTAATTCCTGTAGATCGTCCGTCGCCATGAGCCGGCCCTTGAGGCCAGCCGAGCCGTCGGTGATCCCGTAGCCGTCGAGGTCATGATCGTATTCGCGATCCAGGGCCACACCGCTAAACGGGAGCTCCCGGCCGTCCTGCCAGACGAAGCGCCAGGTGCCGGATGCCGTGACTCGGTCGCGGAGACGTCCCGCCTTCGCCATGCCATGCACGAGCGTGTTGGCGGGAATGATCTTCTTCCCGTTCTGACAGACGTCCTCGAGTAGAAGAGCGATGACCGGGGTCTCCAGGTTGGCACTGTCGATCGTGTTCACCAGCTTGCACTTCAAGAGCGTGCCAAACGGGATGAACCGCTCCGGCGGCTGCGGCTCCGAGCGCTCCATTCTCGCTGCTGGCGGCTCGTAGCTGGCGAGCATAGAGGAGTAACGGATCTTGCGCGGCTTGGGCTCCGCCTTCGCCGTCGGACCCGTTCTTGCGGTAGCCGCGGAACCCTCGGTAGGCGCGGCCACCGCTATCGGCGGGTGGAACGGCACGATACCGCCACTAGTCGGCTCCTTTTCGTTGGATGGCTCGGCTGGCTGCCGCACCTGCTGCGGCACACCATTTTCGAGCCCCTGATTGAGCGGCAGATGCACCTGACCCAGTTCGACCGCTTTCTTGCTTTGCGCTGCGAGCTTCTGGACCTCTCGCTCTTTTGCCTGATGCCGACCGAAGATCCAGAGCCCGGTAAACAGCACGGCGACAAACACCACAAACAGACCGAACTTGCTCTTCAGAAAATCGACGACGCGGCGCGGGTTCATTGAGCGGCCTCCTTCTTGGCCGCAACCTGACCCGCGGGTGTCGGCTCGCGGCGCGAGGTGTTGATGAGAATCGTGAACGCATTGTCCGCGCTTAGATCGTTGCGCGTGCCATCAGGCAGGCCGACGACCGCGAATTCCGCATCGGCGCTTTCGCCCGGAGCCAATGTGCGTGGGCCGTTGGCGATCGACTGTTCAAAGCGTTCCTGCGCAACGCGTGCCGCGAAGGTACTCGGCGCCAGGTCGATCACATGGTCCGTGGTGTTTTTGAGCCGCAAGAGAAACACCACGGCGTCTTCCTTGGAAAACCGGTACACCTCGTCCACGGCGATTTCGAGATCAGGGAGCACCACCTTGCGGTTCTGTACCCGCAGACTCACCCCCTCGACCGCCTTGGGCAGTGACTTCAAAAGAACCGGATACGCGCGTGCCCGGTCCAGGAGGCTCAAGCCGATCCGCGGCGTGAACTTTACGGGGTCAGGCGGGCCGTCCACGCGAAAGGCGTTTGGCGCGACAGTGCGCCTGAAGATTGCGCTCGCGACCGAGTTGGCCGCGACAGACCGCAGTTCGATCACGAACGCCGAGCCCTCATAGATCGCGGTCAGCCTCCCCGTGGCATCGGCCTGGAGGCTGCGAACGAGGATGAAATTGGCACCGGGCGGGTGCGTGACCTGAAAACGCATGGGCGTACCCTCTTCGACTTCCACCGCCTCCTTCCCGCTTTCGATCAGCATATCCGCTCCGGCGACAGCAGTGATTGGCCCGGGGAACACTATGGTCGTGACCTCCCGCGAAACCGGCAGGTCGACCGCCTGCTGCGGGTCAAGGGCCACGTCCCGAATCGTCTGCGCCCCGAGCGAAGTGGCTACGCCAAAGAATAGCATCCCCCATTTCCACATACCGCCTCCTTAGGTTTTGACAGGTTCGACCTGGAACGCCGCGACGGCCGTGGGGAAGCGTCCGTTGCGCGTCAGATCAGGGTTGATCAGGAATTTGAACTTCACGCGGTAGTGCAGCACTTCGGTGATTGGCTCCCCCTGATAGGAGCCGACACGGATCAACTGTACGTCCGCCGAGGTATAGAATGCGTTGTCGCGCGTGCTCAGGATTTCCGGCGCACCGACCTCGACTTTCTGGTGCAGCGACTTCGCCTCGAATTCGGATTTTGTCTTGTTGAACACCGTCTGTGCCGCCTGTGCCGCATCCCGGAGAAAGAGCTGCTTGAAGAGCTCCGGATTGTCCAAGCCCTGCGGGTTGCGCTCGAAGAGCGCCTTGCACGCGAGCTTGGTCTGCATCGCGTGAAGATCCTTCGCATGCTGGATGTCGACGACAGGCGAAACGTAAAAGGTGCCGAGACTGTCGATCATGACGACCTCGCGCTGGCGGGTCAGCTTGTCGACCAGTTGCTGGCGATCCCACGCGGCCCAGATCCACGAAGCCACTGCCACCAGAAACCAAATCAGGGATTGGCGTCGCTGGCGGTCGAAGATCGCCAGAAGAGACGACTTTGGTTTTCCAAACCGCGGCTCAGCGCGAGAGGCGGCCGGGGCGGTTGCTTCAGCATTTGTTGCCATGGCGGTCATTTCCGGGGCGGCTGGCTTTTCGGCGGAATGGCGCTCTTGCTGGGCTGGGCCGACTGGCGCTCATCCGGCGCTGCTTCGCCAGAAAGAAACTGCTTCAGATGCCGCGCGATTACCTCTTCTGCGTCAGCTGAACGTTTCTCCGCGCTGGCCGATTTCTCCAGCGCCTTGGTGTATTTACGATGAAGGTTTGGCATTGGATTCAATGTCGATGGCGGCCCGGTTCGGGTCGTCGTGATGCGGCTGTTGGGCAAACCCGCTCTGGCTCTGCCGCGTGCGCCGGGCGTGTTCTGAAAATACGGAGGCCATGGATTCGGCAGCATCTGCGCGACGACTTCCCGCATCTGCTGCGAACTCAGTCGCCTCGACCTGTCGCTTCATGTAACGGCCTGAATAAAACCCCGATAGGCCGCGGATGGCTGTGCCCGTCGTTTGAGCCGATCCGCCGCCACGTGCGGCTGATTCTGCGCCTGAGGCCATGGCGCCGCCAGCGGCCGCGGCGATGACCCCTGCTGTTCCGGCTCCGCCCGTAGCGGCGGCCACGGCGGCGCCGACCCCACCCGAGAATGTTGCCTGTGTGACTCCACCGACCCCTTCTGCGAATGCGGCTGCGGGGTTCGCGCCCATCAGGAGGATCTTCGTTGTTACCCATGGTGCCAAAACGGAGCTGACGAGCATCCATGAGCCGATGAGCAGCAACGTGAGCATTGGCATTCCGAGGGGATTCCCGGCACTAATAACAGGGACGAGGTTCGCCACGGCGGCCGCGTCGACCATGGCGTTGGTCACCACCGCCGCGATGACCCAGCCGAAGGGCCAGCACACGAGCGCCACCAGTCCGAGGAGGTATTTCTGGGCCACGCCGGCCATCGGCCGAAGCATGAAAAACGAAAGAAAGATCGGACTCAGCGCCCAGCCAGAGGTAAGCAGCACATCGCCGATCAGTTTGACGATGTACTGAATTCCCCACGCCATCCAGCCGAAGAGCCACAGAAAGGCGTAGCAAAATGCAGTGCCGACAGACTTTGTGCCCCAGATAATGTCCCAGGCGCTCGTGCTCGCGTCCGAGGTGGTCTTGCCCCCGATAAATTGGATGAAGCGATTATCCACCGTCGTCGGGTCCACTCCCATCATGGCCCCAAACGCCGAAACGATGTCATTTAACCGCATCAACCACTCGCGCAGAAAGACCGTGCTAAGGGCGATGAAAAATACTTTAGTTAGTAGCCACACAAACGTGCCGGGATCGGGCCGGCTGCGAACGGTCTGGTAGATCAGTCCGGCCATCACGATGACGCTTCCGACGTAGGCGCAACCACCCCACAACGTGGACAGGCCATCGAAGTAAGAGGGGGGAAGAATGCTACCAAGCGGCATTGGCATGGTGGAGAAAACGGACCAGGAATTTGCTTTCGCTGTTTGGGATCTAGCTAGGTTGTCTTGTCGGGTTCATTTTCCGGAAGATTGTGGTGCGTGTGGATCGCCTTCGGTAGCGTGTCCGCCTCATCGCACGCTACCTAAAGCCCAGATCTTAGTTTCCAACCCTTCCCCTGCATCGCGGGCCGGGAAAATGACTAGCGGAAAATCAACCACAAGAAGAATTTTTCGGCCGTTATTATTGCCAGAAACTTGAAAGATGGTTCTTGATTACTGAGACAACGGTTGTTCGGACACATATTGAAGCGGGCATTCGTATGCGGGCTTGAATGTTGTAGAAACCTTCTGCGCCTCCTGTTGCGCCAGATAGCGTCTCGCCTCAGCTTCTGCGGCGGTTTGGGCGTTGGCCATCGCCGCCGCCTCGGCTGCCTTCACCTGGGCCTCGGCTGCACTCAATGCGACTTCTGAGTCCAGTGCCGCGAGATCCCCGTATTGGGCTGCGAGGAGGGAGCCAAGTTTTTTTTCCTCCGCCTCGGTAGTCGCTGCTTGGAGCGCATCGCTCGTTTGCGCGATGGCTTGCTTCAAAGCCACGCGGCGTTGGTACACGTCGCTTTGCACGGCCTTGAATTCGTCGACCGTGACGACCGTGTCCTGCGCGGGTTTGTAAACCTGGGCGTTGCGGACAACGGTGCTGCCGTCGAAGTCCGGAAAATCCACAGTGACTGCTGGGTAGACGCCGCTTCGCGTATCGCCGAAAAGGCCACTACCATTGACCTGCGAAAGAGTGTCGGTCCATCTCTTGATCTGGGTCGGCCTGCCAAGGTCGGAGCGATATCCGGAGAATCCGGTCAGGTTCGTTAGGGTCGACATGTCGCCCATGCGTTTCAACTGCGTTTCGAACTGCTGGATCTGCTGGATTTGATTGCTGATCTGCGTCGCCTCGTTCGATAGTTGCTCAACAAAGACGGCGTAGTTGGTGATGCTCTGCGCGAGATTCGCCACGTCAAAGACTGCCCATTGCGCGCGCCCCGGCGTGGCAATGGCCACAACCAGCAAAAAAACGGATAGACTGGTTTTCATTGTTCCTCCTTTGGCATGACTACCCGGATGACACGTTTGGTCGGTTCCCGGCGCACGCCGTCGCGGTCGTACTGGGGCACGGGGATTTCGTAATACGCCTCTTCAAAGCCGTCGTCTGCCGCCGGCCGCTGGTTGTCACGCGCGATCCAAAATTGCTGCTTTACGGCATCCGATCGGCCCTTTTCGTAGCCGGCCAGATACGCTTCCCGCTGTGCCTTGTTGTTGAAATAGCTGATCGCTTCGCCGGCGACAAACCCAGCGGCCGCGCCGATTGCAGCACCCTCGGTCTTGTTGTGGTCAATCTGCGCGCCTGCTGCGGCGCCGCTTGCGGTGGTCACCGCGGTTGTCACGAAATCGCGCGTGCCGCCGGCCGAGCCCGCTCCTGCTGTCCCGCAGCCAGGCAGCAGCAACACGACGACCAGCAAGGGCACCAGGCCGACAAGGTACGGCGATGAAAGACTTAGGTTCTCAAGGAATCGTTGCATGGGTTGGCTTTCCTTTGGTTCAAGGTTCTCCGATTGATAGGGTCAGTTCGTGCCGAGCGACGATGGCCTCGCTCCGGTTTTCTCGGGCGCACTGTCGCGCGACAGTGCGCGTAATGAGTTCGGTCGACTCCATTCGCCCTTCGAGGAATTCCACGATCTCCGCCTTCGTGCGGAGTCGGTCGGCGACTGGGAGGAGCTTTGTTTCCAAGATCGTCTCGACTTCGGCGACGGTCTCGCGGTCGATGAAATCATCGCCGTCGCCATTCTCGGCGCGTTCGGCGTAGGGCGTCAGCCGTTCCGCCAGGCTTTCCTCTTCGGCAAGCCCATAGCCGGCATTCAGGACGTCGAACGCCGACCCGGTGACCAGCACGGCGGCTGGTGCGTTTTCTGCCCAGAGACTCACAGGATGCGGTGTTTCCCGCTCCATCAGCCGGTAGAGAACGTCCTCACTGTCGATCACTACATCGATGTAGCGCTCTCGTCGCTGTATCGGCATGCTCTCCGCAGTCGATGCGTTCGCCGGACCGGTCATCACCGCCGGCTCCGGCAACTGAGCCAGGACACGTGGCGATGTGATGGTGGCGCCGCGCCCAGTTTCGGCGGCGTATTCCTCGCGATATGCTCGGCCAAGCACAGTCAACTGGCGGGCTTCGGCCTGAATCTCTTGGATCGTCTTCATGATCTTAGGCGTTCGCGACAATGGCTTCGACGACGTTGGTGTGACCTCTCAGCGCTTTTTGGCGCTCGTCGAAATGCGCGCCGGAACTCGACGCGCAATAGAGCATCTCCCGCGATGCGACGTTACGCATGGTTACGATGAGCGGTCGGCGCTCGTCGGTGTGGTAGTAGGTGAACTGGGAGAACTTCTTCCCGATCAGTTTTTCCGGCTCGGGGTGGCTCATCACGGCGTCCTTCGCCGCTTCTGGAATGGGAAAGTCCTTTCCCAGATCCTCGATGTCCGAACGGTCGCTTTGCCGCAGGAGGAAGAGGACGCGGCTATTGCCGAGCACCGCGCCGCGGATGTCCGAAGCCTTGAACTGTTCATAGTTCTGGACCGTTGCGACATTCCAGACGTTGTACTTGCGCAGTTGCTGGTAGGACTCCCGCAGCACCTTCTTGCCGGATGGGACAAGAGAAAAGCGGGCAACCTCCTCGAAAATGTTCCGCTTCCGGAGTGCCCGCGGCAGCCGCATCATGTGCGAGCGAGTGTAGTTCGCGATGAGGAAGGCCGCCGCGGCTTTGAGCTCCTCCGCCGACTCCGGGATGTAGCCCAGCTCGAAATGGGCGATTTTCCCCGTTAGATTCACATTCGAGACGCCATCGAAGAGTTCGCCGTAGCTGCCGCCCGCCGCCCACGGCTCCAGGAGAGTCGCAAGGTAGCGCATCTCGTCCCCGTGCGGCCCGGACGCTTCCGCCGCGAGCAACTCCTGCAGGTGCCCGTGCTGCGGCTGGTCTGCCGGCGCGAATCGCGAGAAGATCAGGTCGCGCACCTGCTGCGCGCCAGCGGCGGACTTGGCGAACCGCACAATTTCGCTTTCGTCGGTCCGGCGGAGAAGTGCTTGGGCTTCGTCCGCATGCGCCTCTTCGAAGGAGGCGAACTCTAGGAATGCGTCGAGTTCAGTCGCCTGGGGACCCATTTGCTCCCGGCGGTACTGATCGAGCGCAAGAGCCCGGCGGGAGAGGTTCGCGCTCTCGTCCGGGTGCTGGTTCAAATACCACCTCGCAAAATCGTCGTAGAGCCGACCGATGGCGTTCGACAGGAGCGCCTGACGCAGCTTGTTGCGATCCTCGTCCTTCGATTGCCCGACCATCAAAACCGGCAACGCCGCCGCCGCGCTCAGGTGCAGGCCGGACAATGGCAGGCCGCGGGTGTCGAGGTAGTTCATCGTCAGCTTTCCGTTGGCCTGGACGATGATTGGCTCGGCTGCCGGATCGACCGTCCGTACGTAGGTGGAGTACGATTCTCCCTCCTCGACGATCATCGTGTAGGCGTAGAAGGGCTCCGTTTGCGTCAGGATGTCGATTACGTTGACACTCTTCCCCGATCCAGTCGTTCCGATCACGATGGCATTCTGCGGGGTTTGGCTATTGCCCTCCCCGACAAAGGTCCGGCCGCCAACCAAGTTCCCGTTCGGCCCTTCGTAGATGAATTCCGCCGACTCCAGGTGCCCGACCGGCGTCGAGGAGAATGGCAGGAGGTTCGCCACCAGGACGTCGTCGTAGTCGTGCCAGAGCGCATTGTACCGGCTGAACGACCAGCCCGGCCAGGTGCAGTAGAAGAAATTCCGGGCGGAGGTTTCGAGCGCGGGCTCGTAGGCCTGCGCTCGTTCCATGCCGCCGACTGCCGCTTTGAGCGCCGTCAGCTTTGCGCGCAGATCCTCCCGGCTTTTGTCCCAGGCCCGGATCACAAATTGAATCCGATACGGGGAACTATCGCCATTCGAGTAGCGCGCGATCTTCGCGGCCTTGACGCGCATGGCCGCCAGAAGCTTCACCTTCTTCAGGCTCTCGTAGTCGCCCTCGACGCGATTCAGCGCCTTCTGCTCTTTTTCGATTAGCTGCTCCACGTCGATCGACTCGACGTTGACTGTGATCGCGTAGTCGCGGAACCCAAGTTTGGTCAGGAGATAGGCCATGCTCGGATGCGTGCGTTTGGGCAGCGACTTGAGGACGAGCATCCCGTGGTAGCAGCCGTCGAGGTAAAATCCGGTGTCGGGCTTTTCCAGCGGCCGGCCTTCACCGAGCCAGCAGTTTTCCTGGATCGACTTGTCCGCGTCGAAGAACTCCAGCGGGTCGGAGATTCGCTGCTCCGGCAGCGAGGGATTGAGGAATTCGAGGTAATGGAGAAAATGATCCGCGTCGGCCATCGGCCGAACCCGCCCGCCGCTACTGGCGAACAGGGCCTGGAGGAATTGCCCAGTCTGCTTGAATTGCTCGGCATAGGCGCCGAGGAGCGCTTCATTGGTTAGGCTGCCCGACTTTTGTCCCACGACTTCCGCCGCTACCGGCATCGTGAAATACAGCCGCAACCGCTCGCGGCGCAGGGCGCCTTCTTCCATCAGGCGCGAATACCGCACGAAGCGCTCGTTGCGCTGACGCGTGCTCCACTCGTTGGTGGAATATTTGACGGTGTCGTCCCGGTAGCGCTGCAGCGCCTTCCGATAGTCGGAATCGGTTGTCCACTGCACCTGCATCCGCCATTCAGGTTTCAGGACGGAAAGCAATGCGACTAGATCGGACTCGAAGGCGTTGTGATGGACGGGATCAGCCTGCTCCAAATCCGCCGCGATCACCTCAAAGCCGCGGGAAACGAAGCCGCCCCGATGCAGGCCTTCGAAGACGATCATGTCCTCGCCGAAGAAGCCGTCGACTGGTTCGATTCCCATGGCTTAGTCCCCCGCGCTCCCCGCGAGCGCTTCTTCGAGCATTTCTTCGGTGGACGACAGTTGCTCCTGCACCCGCTCGTAGTCGCTGCGCGCAACCATCGGTTCGGCCGTGTTTTTCCGGGCACCGGTTGATTTTGCGGGTTCATTGACCTGAACCGACTCCGCTTGGGCAGGCTTGCCTTTCGAGCCACCTCGGACACGGCTGCAAAATGATGCTGCCTGACGCTCGCGCGGCGCAGCCGCGCCGGAGCCTGGAAGAACCGCGGCGTCGGCACCAGCGCCTTCAGCGAAGGGATTCACCGGACGCCGACCCCGCGGTCCAAACACAAACCGGACGACTCCCGCCTCGACAAAAGCGGATTCGAAGAAATCGGTATCGTAGTGCTCCGGCTTGTTGTTTTTGAGCATGAACACGTACGTGACCGACAAGGCGCAGAGAACCAGGCCCACAAAGAGGCACAAAAGCAGCGACACCCCGAGAATACCCCACAGGACGATCACCATCAGGATGGTCGCCCCGGCGGAGCCCAGCAGATACCAGCCCGAATTCCCGGTCATCCCGAGGAATTCGCCGGAGGACTGCGCGCCCTGATTGGCGTCGTGCTCGTTGAGGTGCGCCGAATGCATGCTGCGGTGAAAGCCGAGGTCGAGTTTCGCGGCCTTTGTTTAGAACGTGCTGACGTCGCCAGCCTCGATGCCCATGCTGCTCCAGATCGTGCGGACGATGGCGAAGGCCAGGCCGCAAATCACTGCGCCGGCGAAAGCCCATTTCGCGATCGATTGCCGACCCATCATCATTGCGACCCCCGCGGCAACAATGCCAACCGCGGCCAGGGTTCCGCTCAGGTACATGATGACGGCGTTGCCGGCCGCCGTCGCTGTTCAAAGATCCGACACTGCCGCTTGGGCTAGCGACGGCAACGCCAGTGCGGCGACGAGCAACAGGGCGAGTTTGCGCCCATTGCCCTCCGCCGTTTGCGGCCGGTATTGAGAAGCCAGGTGCATCGCCCTCGCGAGCAGGGCCGTACCTAGAAGAAGCGCCGCGTAAGGCGCGATCAGGATCAGGGTTGTCATGTGTTCTCCGCGTTTGTTGCCGGCGGTTTGGGTCGCCGATTCCCCGCGCCTCATTCCGTCGTTCCTAGAACCACGAGAATGCCGCGCGGGTTGGAGGAGAATGATCCGTCCGATCTCCGCAATGCTGGGCGCCTACCGAAAATACGGTAGATGACGGAACGGAACTTTCGTATTACTGCCTATCAATGGCAATTCCGCTGGCTCTAAAGCACTCCCTCAGGGAGCGCACACAGCCTATGGACGCTTTCGTGTGGCCGGCAGGCCGCTGAGCAGATCGAACTGTTTTGCTACGCTGCGATCTGTCCGCGGTGGACAGCGTTCGCCAAGCTCTCCAGAGTCATCGGCAGGCCCATACCCCCATGCGCCTTTTCCAATTGGTCCTGCTAACCCCGACGGTGAATGACTTATCGATCATACTTGGCAGCTGAACGTCGGCGCCAACGGGCGGAAGCCAAGCTTGCTGCAAAGCAGGTGGCCCAGTCGGAAGTTCGGGCTTTTGAACAAAAGATCGATGCCCTCCAGTCAATCCATCGGGAAGCCCTCGCCTCGATCGATTGGGAGGCGAAAGCGTGCTCGCTCCCACCTCTGCCCCCTGTGGCATCCTCGTACAATGCCTTCGGAGCCAGACTTCGCTCATTGGATCACTTAACTGAGTTCCCACAGACAGCCGCAGACCTGCTCAAGGAAGCACTGCAACAAGACCAGGAAGCATTCGCAGCAGCGAAGACATCGCACGCGGCGACTTTGGCCACCCACGAAAAATGGCGCTCCCTGGGCATCCGAGTCCTTCGGGGCGAACCCCAGGCCTACTTGGATGCGATAAAAGAGTTGCAGCCGCTGACCAGCCTTCTCGAAAAAGGATGGGCGGCCCAATTCTCTTTCCCTAGTTCGGCCTTGGTCGAGTGCAGTTTAGAAACCGACGACGAATCCGCCAGCCCTCCTAGGGAACTGAAGACCCTGACAACGGCCGGCAATCTGTCCGTCCGAGCGATGCCGCAAGGTCGCTCGAACGAGCTCTTTTACGAGCATATCTGCAGCTGCGTTTTGCGCTCCGGCCGCGAGATCATGGCCTTGCTACCAGTGGAAACCGCGCTGGTCACCGTAACCCTAGAATCCATGGATCCTGCACTGGGAAAGCCTACCCACAAGAAGGTGCTTTCAGTGGCCTTGCCCCGATCGGTGCTCAGCCAAATGGACTTTGACCAGGTGGAGCCCGTTGCGGCCGTCGATCGGCTTGGAGCTCGCTGCGACTTCCGGGCAACCCGGAAAGGCGAGCCATTCTTGCCAATCCGTCCACTCACGCCAGCAGAGATAATCCACGTTGCACCTAAATGCCTCCCGATCGAGGAGCGCTTCACCGATGCACAACGGCTGCGGAAATCGTTGCAGGAACTGGCCCCAAGCCCGCCTGAACCGCCGCCTCAGCAGGAAGCCACCGAAGCCCCTCCCCAATGACCACGATTGCTCCATCCCAGATTGTTGTAGCCGCAGTCTCCGTCCTACTTCTCGGGGCGGTTCTGTGGCTACTCATCCTCCGTCGGAAACTCAAAGCCGCCCGAGAACTCTACGAGCAAGAATCTCTCAGGATTCGCACCGAAGCGGAAAAGCTCACCGCTGAGCAACTCGCGGTGATCAAACAGGAAGGAGAACAGATTCGGAAACACTACGAGGATGAAATGCGGCATATTCGAGCGGACACTGAGCCGCTCCGCCAGTATCAGGGTGTAGCAGATGCATCCGCCCAGGCGCAGAACATTCTCGCCAAAGCGATGGAGGAAGCCGAAGCGCTAAGGAAAGAGGCCCAAGCAGCTATCGAGAGAGCCCGCCTGTTCGAGGAGAAGGAAAAGGCCGAAGCGTCCGCAAAAGCGCTAGAGTTAACCTCCCGCGCGGATATCATCCTAAATCAAGCCACCCGCGACGCAGGGAAGATAATCGCAGACGCCAACATTGCTGCCGAGAGAATAGCGGGCGACGCCTACGTCGCATTGCGAGACAAGCAGCTCCTTGAGCAAGCGATCAAAGCCATTGAAAACGTCATTGATGGCTATGGAGACCGCTACGTTAAGCCCACTCGGAGCGTGCTTGACGATCTCGCCGCCCATTTCGGGTATACGGAGGCTGGCGAAGCGCTCAAACGCGCCCGGGAACAATCCCGAAGAATGGTCGAGCAGGGGGCAGCTGCCCAATGTTCATACGCCGAACCTAATCGGCGAGAAACCGCTATCCGGTTTGTGATCGATGCCTTTAACGGCCGCGTCGACGCCATCTTAACGAGGACCAAGCACGACAACTTTGGGACGCTCGAGCAAGAGATCCGCGATGCGGCCGGCTTGGTGAACCTGAATGGTCGGGCCTTCCGAGACGCCCAGATTCTGCCAACCTATCTGGAAGCCCGTCTGGCCGAGTTGAAATGGGCGGTCGCAATCCAAGAGCTACGACTGAAAGAGCGCGAAGAACAGCGCCGCATCCAAGAACAGATCCGAGAGGAGGAAAAAGCACGACGGGAATACGAGCGCGCAATGCGGGAAGCCCAGCGCGATGAAGAATCACTGAAGCGCGCCTTGGAGGTTGCACGAAACGAAGTGGCACAGGCCACCGAAGAACAGCGAGCGAAGTTCGACCAACAGATCAAAGTGCTGATGGAGAAACTCGCCGAGGCTGAAGCCAGAAATCTGCGCGCCAAGTCGATGGCGGAACAAACGCGCGCCGGCCACGTTTATATCATTTCCAATATTGGCGCCTTCGGAGAGGAGATCTTCAAGATCGGCATGACCCGACGACTCGAACCGGAAGACCGGGTTTGGGAACTTAGCAATGCCTCGGTTCCGTTCGATTTCGATATTCATGCCATGATTTACAGCGCAGATGCTCCGGACCTAGAGCATAGGCTCCACGAGGAATTCGAGGACCTGCGGGTTAATAAAGCGAACTATCGGAAGGAGTTTTTTCGCGTGCCGTTGGATCGTATCCAGCAGTTCGTTTCGGCCAATGGCTTCAAAGTATCGTTCACAATGGTGGCCGCGGCGCGGGAATTCCGCGAAACCAAGGCTCTCGAGAAGATGCCGATGGCTGAGCGCCTCCGGTACGAATCATCCGGCCAGGCTGTCGAAGACGCAGCGGTGGAGTCGGCAGATTAGTCGAGAGATCTTACGATCGGAGCTTTCGAGATCGAATCGATCGCTGATCCCAATCGTCATACAACCAGCCGATACCCCCAGGAAAGCGTCTTCTGGCGCGCAACACTGCTATCCCGCCGACGGTCACGCTCCCAGATTGAATTCGATCTGACCGACCCGCTTCGCCGGCGCGCCCGGTGGTAGCTGCAGAAAACGGATCTCCGTCGCGAAAGTGTCGATCACCCGGTCGCTATCCTGCTTCAGCTCCGGCTGGGCGCGAACCCGTGTTAGCGTCCGGTCCTCGATGGCCTCAAAGAGCGGTCCAAGGTTGTGCCCGGTTATGACCACGATCCAGTCGGCGATCACGATCTTGATCGTATCGAGATCCGCATAGTCCCAGCGCGCCTCGACGTAGTGCACCCAAGGGAAGTTGCGGCGTTGCTGGGTGCCATCGTCAAATGTCACGTGGCTGGCGTTCGCCACCACATCGAAATGCAGCTTTGGCTTTCGGAGTACGATCCGGTCCATCATGCCACCATTCTTTCGCTGCGGCCTTCCGGCCGTTGGTACAGTTTGTCCACAACAGCGAACCACGCCGCGCGCAATAGCGGGCTAAGCCTGCGCGCCGGACGCGGCACCATGCGCTCGCCGATAACGATGCGGTGCCCCTCCACGAACTCCGTCGCCAGTTCCCGACCGGCATCCGGCCGGGTGATGCGATCAAGGATCTCCGCTTTGTTGGAGACATAGATGGCATGCGCGCCGCGGTAGCGGGTGCTGCCGACGTAGAACTGCCGGCGGGCCAGTGAACGCGCCGCGACCCCGCCAAGCACGAGAAGTGACTCCTCCGAAGTGCTGCCCTGGGATCGGTAGGAAGTCAGCGCATGGCCATAGGTCCATGCCGCAAAATCCCGAGGCAACTCGTGCCCGTCGGTCAGGACGATCCTGTTCGCGGCCGGATCGACCTGCGCGACCTCTTTGAAGTCGCCGTTGGTGAAGTCCTGGTCGTCGTCGCGGCCGCGAATCAAGAGCCTGTCGCCAGCGGATACCGCCAACATTTGCGCACGACCCACATCGAAGACACCGCGATGCTTGCGAGTAATCTTCGCCTCCCGCCCGTTCGCCCCGCGCACCTGCAGACCATCCGGTAGGACGGAGACGACTTCTGCAGACACGCCACGCTTGAAGAATCGGGTGTTGCGCGCAAAGAGTAGCCGGTCGCCAGGCTGGTATTGATCCCAGTGCGCCTTTTGTTCGTCCGTCCAGGTCAATGGCTTTACGGCTTCGCGCATGACCTCGGCCTCGCCGAGCAAACCAGCCTGGCGCAGCGCCGGTCTCACTTGGGCATTGAACCGCTCGATTTCCTCCCAGAAGGGAATCACGACCAGGGTCTCGATTCCCTGCACCCGGTTGGCGACGTAGTGTTCGGCGGCGCGCGCAAACAGGGCCCCGTCATCTTTGGCTTCGCGGATCAGGCCGCGTCGGTCGGCGAATTCGAAGGCCTCGGCCGCCGCTCCCGAGGCGAGCAACCGACTGAAGCGCCGGTCCGCTGGGCTGCGCTGTCGCAGGACCTCGGCCAGGCGCACGACCGGCGTTCCCGAGTGCTTGATGACATTTCGCAAGGCATCACCGCGCTGGACGCTGTAGTGCTGTTTCGTGTCGCCCACGAGGAGCACCCGGGCACGCACGTCGTAGGCGATCCTCGTCAGCTGAGCGAGTTGCTCGGTCGACAACAGCCCTGCCTCATCGACAAGCACGACTCGCCCCATCGCCCCCATTTGCATCGCTTCGCTGACCAGGAATCGCTGCACCGTGTCCGCTCCCTCAAATCCGCTCTCCGCCAATGCGTTGCGGGCTCTCGTTGTGGGCGCAAGCGCTACGAAACGCTGCCCGCCAGCCGCAACGTGCGCGCCTTCGATCGCGGTCAACACCGTCGTCTTGCCCGTGCCCGCGTCGCCGACCAGCACGCTCATGAAATCTTGACTGGCCAGGATCGCCTGGGCGGCCATTCTCTGCCCGGGCGTAAGCGTCGCAGGCAGCTGCTTGGCATCGCCCAACTCGAAGCGTTGGTTGCGCCCCTCGCGCACGCGCTCCACCGCGGCCAATTCCTCACGGCGGATCAGCCGCAGGGTCAGTTGCCCTTCATGGCGAATGGCGTCGGGATGCTCCTCCAATGCGAGGCGCAGTTCCCGCCAGCGGTAGAAGTCGGGATGCAGTTCGAGCGCAGCATTGAGCACGTCGCCTTCTCGCACGACGCTGCGCCGTTCGAAAACGTGCCGCAATGCCGCCTCTAGGACCGTGTGCTCCTTCCCGTGTGACCACTGCATCCGCGGCGCCTGCGCCTTCGCTGCGCGCACGATATCATCGAGGCCCCGTGTTTCCTTGGGCGTCAGCTCCGCCCGTTGCCTGGCACGAACTTCCGGAGTGCTGATCTCCGTCAGCTTATCCTGACGCGACTCGCGAACGATCACTTCGATTTCGCGCTTGGTCGGCTGGCGCCCCTTCGTCATCGCGAATTCGTCCGCCAGTTTTTTTACCTGCCGGGTGCGTTTGGAAAACCGTTCCCGCAGGTGCTCGACGCCGCGTACTGAGAATCCTTTCGAGTTCATCTCGTACGGTTCATACCCGAGCCCCCGCAGTCGGGCGGCCAGTTCGCGATACAGAACCTGGCGGAGATAGCCAGACGCCCGGAGCATTTCCGCGGGCTGCAACGCAAACCAGGCGTTCCGCTCGGCATCCCAGGTCGCGTTCACAAGCACGGCATGCGCGTGCAGTTGCGGATCAAGATCACGGCTCGCGTCGTGAAAGAACAAGGCGCCGACATAATTACGCGTCAGCCGATACGTCTCGGTATCTGCCGCTTCGCCGCGGCGTTCCCGAACGGCCGCGAAGCGCTCCATTTCCGCCAGCGCGACTTTGACCGAGTCTGCGAACGCCGTGCGAATCCGCTCATCGCCGCCGACCATCGCGAGGACGCTCACATCCTTTGGCGCGGAAAGTTGCACATCTGAAAAGGCGACGCGGTTGGCATAGTCCCGCGCGGTCAGTAGCTCTCCCGTTTTCGGATTCCGGTTCTTGCGCAACGCCTCGAACGGCTTGGCCGTTACGGCACCCTCCAAACCGAGTGCTTTCGCCCCTTCGCCGATCCACTCGCCAAGCACCTCTTTCTCGCCTTCGGCCCAATAGTCGTTCTTTCGCAGGTGCTGCGAAAGGTACGTGGCTCCGTTGCGAATGACTCCGACCGTGATCATGACCCAAGGACACGCGGCATCATCGTTTTCTTCAATGGCCCACGTCTCCCGAATTCAGGGGAGAGCGCCTACCGTGAACGGTGTAGCCAGGTTCCTTCGTTTGCCCTCGTTCTCGCCCGTCCTTGGCTACGACAAGCTGGGTTGGTGGGATAGAATCTCCCGAGTTTTTTTGGCATAGACGCAATACCCTATTCACTTCCGTTCATGGGAAAGTCGCGCGGAAAGGCCGACAAAGGGCGCGTGCATCGCCTACCGTTTTTTCGGTAGGCTCGCGTTCTGGCGCTTACGGCCAAAACCGTATCCATTTTTGCCAACCAACGCGATGAAAGCATTCCCGGCCCCCGAACTTTTGTTCCGCCAATTGCTCCACAATCCGCACACAATCACGGTCGCCGCGTTCGCCTTTTCCGGCCTTTTTCTGGGAATTGCGGGCTGGCTTATTCAACGGAATCTGCGGCACAACGAGCCCGGTCTGCGCGCTCTACTCTCGCTACCTTTGGCTCTTATAGTCGCGGGCGCAGGTGTGTTTGGTGCAAGCCGACTCTCAGAGCCGTGGGGACTTTCTGCTGGCGGGGTCGTTTGCGTACTCGCCGGGGGTCTCTTCTTCTTCGCAGACCATCGCCGGTTCGTGCGTGAGCCGGCTGGTAAGATCGTGGCGGACCGGTGGCAAATTGTACTTGGGTTTGCGGGCTTTCGCTGGACTCGCGATAAAGCCAACCGGCACTTCTTCTTCTCGGGCGACACCGGCTCGGGCAAGACCTCCGGTATGAATCTACTTCTCGCCGACCTGATCCGTCGCAATCCGACATTGGGCGGCGTCGTCATGGCCAACAAAGGCGACGAGTGGTTCCACCTTGAATGGCTGGCCAAGAAGTACGGCCGCCAGGCCGACGTCATCCATCTTCGGCCACGCCTGGTGGGCGAAACCACGAAGTCGCTCCACCGGCTCAACGTTACGGGTGACGCGAGGCTACCGTTTACGACACGGGCGCGCATCCTGGTGGACACGGCTGCGGCGTTGAATCCAAAGGACGAAAAGAGCTTCTTCAAAGTCAAAGGTGCGGCCCACATCGGCCGGGCGTTTGAACTGCTCGCCGACATCGGGCGGCCCGTGACGGCGACGAATGCCTACCATCTGCTCACGTCCGAGAAGGAGCTAAAGGCCGCGCTGGGGAAATTGACCCAAGTAGAGCCGACAGTGCGTCGCATCCGCCTTGCAGAAACGTTTGAACAGACCTACCTCAAACACGAGGCAAAGGAGCAGCGCGCTGGTGAAATCGGTACCTCCCAGAACTATCTCGAATACCTCGGCACGCAGGAGATCGCGGAGATCTTCAGTTCCGACGAGCCAGACACCTGCACCATGGCCGACGTGGACAAAGGGAAAATCTTCTGCGTCGACGTGCCCCAGGACTACACAACCGAGCGCCAGTATGTCTTCACGGTCATCAAGCTTCTGCTCTACCGGCATGCCCTCCGGCGCTACGCGCTGCCGCCATGGGAGAAGCACGCACTCAACCAACTCATCTACGTCGGCGACGAATTCCAGAACGCCATCACGGCCAGCCACGACGGCACAAGTGATTTTAACGTCATCGATCGGTTGCGCGATTGCATGCTCATGCTTATCGTTTCTGCGCAGGCTTTCGAGTCGCTCATTCCTCCCCAGACGAAGGAGCAGGCCGAGGTTCTCGCTCTCAACTTGAAAAACCTAGTCATGTATCGAGCAGCGTCGGAGGCCGATGCGCTCCGTTGTGCCAACGCGCTCGGCAAGCATTGGATCGAACGCTCGACCCGTACGGTGCATCTTGACCACACATCCCACACTTTCCAACGCGTGGAAGAGTATCGAATCAAACCACACGAGTTCCGAGACCTTCCTGATCACATGGCCGTCGTAAGACACTGCACGAACGGCTACAGAAAGGTTTCTCTCCGCCCCGCCTGAACCTTTGCTACCCCGTAAAAGTGATGAGCCCGACCCCGAACACTGAGATTGACGTGAAGACCTTGCTAACCCTGCGCCAGGAACACGATGCCGTACAAATCATTACTGACAGACTACGCGCCAAGGAAATGGGACCATCCGACCACATCAGAACCAAACATGAGGTGAAAGCTTTCGTGGAGTCCGGCGATCTCATGGTGGCCGAGGAATTGGTCAAGAACGCCCGCGAGCGGCTGGCGGTGAAGCAGACGATATCGGAGCAGATTTCGCAGCGCCAGGGGCAGCGCATGGGTCCGTGAAGAGTGCCGTTGCACGTAAATTCGTGTGACGCGGTCCCGCGCGGAGCCAGGTCTGTCCGGCCAGCTCTCCCGACGCGACAGCGAGCGCACCGCTTGGTGGGGTGGCTCGTCCGCCTCACCTCCGTTCGGCGGTCCCGTCGGGCAAGATTTCGCCGCGCTACGCTAATCCGTCACGTCTCGGCAAAGAGTGTCGAGTTGGCGGGCAATGAGATCGACCTGTTCTGGCGACAGGGCAGTGGCCCCATTGCCTCGCACGGCCGATGGCAGGCTCTTGGAATTCACGACGGTCACGGGGCCGCGAGCTTTCTGTTCCACCCACCATCCGGGAAGCGCCAGGATCGGTTTCACGGCAACCTTGAGCCCGGTCCGTTGGAAAATCCACTTCGCGAGCCAATCGGCCTCAGCGAGTGCCTGTTCAAGCCCGTGCCTGTCTTCGCCCCACGGCCAGATCAGTTGGCTCCCATCGAAGACCACTACGTGGTCCTTGAATCCCGGCCGAGCACGACCTTTTCGACGGGTCTTGGTCTCAATCAAAGCCACGCCCGTCAGTCCGACCACGACATGGTCGAGATTGAAATCGGCTTTGGCACCGTCCGCGGGAACGTCATGGAAGATGCGGTAGCTCTGAGCCAGCAAGGGTTCGAGGTGCTCGCCAACCGTTCGTTCGCCCAAGTAGCCCAGAAAATCGGACCGCCAACGAGTCAGACGGCGGTAAAGTATCCCCGCTGACACGGCGATTCCCGTCAACGCGATCAAACCAACCACAGCCAGCCCGGCCACCTGAAAGGATCGAGGGAGCATGAGAACCACCTGAGCCAACCCCACCGCGGCAAAGAGCGGGATCAAGGCCGTGCCACCCAGCCAGAGCATGAGGTTTTCATCGAACCCTTGAACGCGACGGCGGAGCGATTCACCGGGGCCGCGGAGCAGCTCGAATTTGACCGGCGGCCTCTCTCGGCGCTGGCGGGATCGCCAAATCAGCATCGAAACAACCGCTGCGGAAAACAGCAGACAGTAGGCAGAGAGGCCCCAGATCGTCCAAACAGTCGGGTTCATTCGAGTAAGAAGAGAGGAAGCATTTGGGCCGGTCGTCGACCCCTAAGCGCAGTGAAAGGGGTGTGACGCATCGCGCTCCCTCGAGACGACCGCCGGAATTCGCCTCGCAATTGCCTGTGCAGCCACTTTGCACACGCAAACGAGGTGAAGCTGGCCTTTAAGTCGGATAGTCGCCTCTTTGAAGGGGAGCGTTACTCTCGCGTGAATTGGAAGGTTAAAGCTCGCCCAAGGCTTTAAGTCAGCTTAAACACCCAGACTCGTGAATGCTTTGGGTGAAGCAATCCGAGTATTGATGAGTCGCCGTCAATTGACGGGGGCGCAGTTGGCTGCGGACGTCGGTCTCAGCGCGACATCGGTCAGCCGCATCGTAATGGGGCATGCCAAGCCCAAACAGGTGACCTTTACGCGCCTGATGAAGCGACTGTGTGCCGCCCCCGACGACGAACAGATGCTACTCCGGGCCTTCACCGGCATGATATCTCCGGCCTCGGAAGAACCGCTGGCTGACGATCCAAGGAACACGATTGAAGAACGAGAACGTGTCGAACGCTGGTTGGAAGCACGCACTCAAGCCATCACCTTCAAGGACGCGGTTGCTCGCGAACTCGACAAGGCCGGAATCGCCTACCGGCGCGACCACTGCGAAGGCATCGCCTCGGCCGATTTTCTCATCGAGCGCGGCAAATCCCGTCTCGCCGTTGAGTGCAAATTCAACGTAAGCCGCGATTTTGACAAGACCGTCGGCATAGCTCGACTCCTACGTGAACTGCTTCGCTGCGACCGTGTGATTGTCGTTGTTCCGTTCGTCGGGGCATTTGCGGATGCTGCGGTTTCCGGGCCGGAATCCATCCTTGTTTGCACACCATCGGATGCGGCCCGAGCAATCGCGGAAGTAGCTGTATGAAAGCTAAGCTACATCGTTCGCGATTTTCACCTTCGGTGTTCACGGCGAATCGCTATATCAACGACTGCTAAACTCGACTCTACCCCGTGTCCACCGCCTACCACGCCAAATACTTCGCGCACGAGCTGACCAAGCGGTGCTCCGCAGACTCGTTGGAGAAGTTGGCCGGGGCGGTCGCCGGGGCGCAGGTGGACCTCAATCCGCACCAGGTTGATGCGGCCTTGTTCGCGTTCAACTCACCGCTCTCCAAGGGCGCGTTGCTGGCGGATGAAGTCGGTCTCGGCAAAACCATCGAGGCCGGACTGGTGCTTTCTCAGAAATGGGCCGAGCGCAAACGGCGCATTCTAATCATCACACCGTCCAATCTCCGCAAGCAGTGGCATCAGGAGCTTTCGGAGAAATTCTTTCTCCCGAGCCGGATTCTTGAATCCAAATCCTACAACGCTGCGATTCGCGAAGGCCGGTTTCGACCGTTCGAGATGCAGGACAGCATCGTCCTCTGCTCTTACCAATTCGCCAGAAACAAAGCATCCGATGTCACGGCCATCGCATGGGATCTTGTGGTCATCGATGAGGCCCATCGCCTTCGCAATGTTTACAAACCGTCCAATGTCATCGCGAACACCCTGAAACTCGCGCTCGCGAATCGCCCGAAAATCCTCCTCACCGCGACCCCGCTGCAAAACTCCCTTTTGGAGCTTTTCGGCCTCATCAGTATTATCGACGACCAAGTTTTCGGCGACCTCAAGAGCTACCGCGAGCAATTTTCCAGTCTCACGCAGGAGCAGGTTTTCACTGCGTTGAAGCAACGTCTCCGTCCCATCTGCCATCGGACGCTCCGCCGCCAGGTCACGGCCTACATCCCATACACCAAGCGGCATCCACTGGTAGAAGAGTTCACTCCCGAGGAATCGGAGGATAGGCTCTACGAGCTGGTTTCAGAGTACCTCCGCCGGGACAATCTTCAGGCACTCCCGGCCAGCCAACGGTCGCTGATGACCTTGGTGCTCCGGAAACTGCTCGCGTCGTCGTCGTTCGCCATCGCGGGCGCGCTTTCATCGATGTCGGCCCGCCTGAAAGCCAAAATCAAGGAACAGGAGCCGAAGCAATCGCTAGGGGATGACCTCGACCAAGACTACGAATCGCTCGACGAAACGGCCGAGGAATGGGCAGACGACTCACCGGCTGAGCCCATGTCCGACGCCACCCGCGCCGCGTTGGAGAAGGAGATTGCCGATCTCGACGAGTTCGCGCGTCTCGCAACTTCGATCGATCACAATGCCAAAGGCAAAGCCCTGCTGAAGGCGCTTGGCGTCGCGTTCCGTATGGCGACCGACCTCGGTGCCGCGCAAAAAGCCATCATCTTCACGGAGTCCCGCAAGACGCAGAATTACCTCCTCCGTCTCCTGGGCGACAGCCAATGGAAGGATGGAATCGTCCTTTTCAACGGCACCAATACCGACGACCGCTCGAAAGAACTCTACGCGCGTTGGCAGGAGCGCCATCAGGGCACCGATCACATTTCCGGTTCGCGTTCCGCCGACATGCGCTCGGCTTTGGTGGACTACTTCCGGGAAGAGGGCCGCATCATGATTGCGACCGAGGCCGGAGCGGAGGGCATCAACCTTCAATTCTGTTCGCTCGTCGTGAATTTCGATCTTCCGTGGAATCCGCAGCGGATCGAGCAGCGCATCGGACGCTGCCATCGTTACGGCCAGAAGCACGACGTAGTTGTCGTTAATTTCCTCAACCGAAAGAACGCCGCCGATCTCCGCGTCTTCCAACTCCTCTCTGAGAAGTTCCAGCTCTTCGAGGGCGTTTTCGGCGCGAGCGATGAAGTGCTTGGGGCGATTGAGAGCGGCGTGGACTTCGAGAAACGCATCGCGGGAATCTACCAGCAGTGCCGCAAGCCAGAGGAAATTAAGACCGCCTTCGATCAGCTGCAGATGGAACTGAGTCTGGAAATCGACGAGGCCATGACCCAAACACGCCGGAAGCTTCTGGAAAATTTTGACGACGAGGTCCGGGAGAAACTCAAGGTGCGCGACGAAAGTTCACGAGCCGTCCTCAATCGATTCGAGCGACTCTTGATGCAGCTCACACGCTATGAATTGGGCGCGGCGGCGACATTCTTCGATGACTCGGCGTTTCAGCTCCACCAATGCCCGTTCCCCGAACGCGTGGCAGTCATACCGGAGGGACGCTACGAGCTCCCCCGCCGCTCCGGTGAAGCACACCTCTATCGCCTCGCGCACCCGCTCGCCGAAACCATCGTGCAACGCGCCAAGGAACACACGACACCGATCGCTGAAATTCAATTCAACTACGAGGAACACGACGGGAAGATCAGCACGGTCGAGTCGCTGCGAGGTCAGCGCGGTTGGTTGGCGCTCTCGCGATTCAGCGTCGAGGCGCTTGATCAGGCTGAGGACCACCTTGTTTTCAGTGTCGTTACCGACACTGGCGAGTCGTTGGATGAGGACACCGCCCGGCGTTTTTTTTCGCTACCGGCCAGCGTCGAGTCCGCACCCGCCGAGGCTCCACCGGCGCGCCTCGCGACGCTCGCCGAGGAGCGACGCACCGAAATCCGCCGCACGATTTCTCAGCGCAACGCCCATTTCTTCGAGAGCGAGGTAGAGAAGCTAGAGAGCTGGGCGGATGACCTGAAATTGGGACTGGAGCGGGAAATCAAAGAAATAGACCGGCAGATTCGCGAAGCCCGCCGCACCGCCACCAGCGCGCTCACGCTGGAGGAGAAACTTGCCACCCAGAAACAAATCCGTGCGCTTGAATCGCAGCGCAATGAACGCCGCCGGTCGCTTTTCGAGGCCCAGGACAAGGTGGACACGCAGCGAGGCGAAATCATTTCCCAACTCGAAAACAAGCTCACCCAGCAGGTCAGCGAAGAGTCGCTCTTTGTCATTCGCTGGGGCCTTCGGTAAAACGACGGAAATATCCACGACCCCATGAGTGAACCGACCATCATTTGCCCCAAGTGCCAGAATGAGATCAAGTTGAACGAGTCGCTGGCCGGTCCCCTCATTGCGTCAACGAAGCGGGAATATGAGGCGCGCCTCGTTCAGAAAGACACAGACATCGCCAGCCGACAAAAGGCATTGCAGGAGCGCGAGGACGCGCTCTCCAAAGCGCAGGAGTCTCTCGATAGCCAGGTCGCCGAGAAGTTGAAACTTGAACGCGCCAAGATTGCCGCCGAGGAATCGAAGAAAGCCAAACTCGCGCTCTCCAATGACCTTGAGCAGAAGGCCAAGGAGATTGCTGATCTTCAGGAAGTCTTGAAAGTCCGTGAAGGGAAGCTCGCGGAGGCGCAAAAGGCACAGGTCGATTTAATCAAGAAGCAGCGAGAATTGGATGACGCCAAACGCGAACTCGACCTCACCGTCGAAAAACGGATCCAGGAAGGACTCACCGTAACGCGCCTGCAGGCGCGGAAAGAGGCCGAGGATGAGTTGAAACTCAAGGTCGCGGAGAAGGAGCAAACCATCACCTCAATGCAAAAGCAGATCGAGGACTTGAAGCGCCGGGCGGAACAAGGCTCGCAGCAAATCCAAGGTGAGGTTCAGGAGCTTGAGCTGGAGGCACTCCTACGAGCCAAATTTCCCCGCGACACCATTGACCCAGTTCCAAAAGGCGAATTCGGCGGAGATGCCTTGCAGCGCGTGATCGGTCCTCTTGGCCAGATTTGCGGCACTATCCTTTGGGAGTCAAAACGCACCAAGAATTGGAGCGACATCTGGCTGGCCAAACTTCGCGACGACCAGCGCACCGCAAAGGCGGAAATCGCAGTATTGATCAGCCAGGTGTTGCCGAAAGGCGTCGAGAATTTTGATCTAGTCGATGGCGTGTGGGTAGCGCATCCCCGCGTGGCGATCCCCGTCGGCACGATGTTGCGCCAGTCATTGGTTGAGTTGGCGACCGCCCGTCAGGCATCCGAAGGCCAGCAAACCAAGATGGAAATCCTCTACTCCTACCTCACCGGCCCACGTTTTCGCCAACGTGTGCAGGCCATCGTTGAGGCATTCTCTAACATGAAGGAAGACCTCGATAAGGAGCGGAAGGTTATAACGAAACAATGGGCCAAGCGGAACGAGCAAATCGAACGCGTTATGCAGGCCACTGTTGGCATGTATGGCGACATGCAGGGCATCGCAGGCAAGACACTACAAGAAATCGACGGCTTGGAGATTAAGACCCTCAGTGCTCCTTCAGCTAACGAGGACTCACAATGACAAAAAAAACAGCACCTGAAGAGATAGCGGCACCAGCTACGGCTGAGGCGGTTTCCGCTGCCATTGCTGCAACCCCTGCGTCTGCAAATGGCGCAAGTTCCCACTGTCCTTATAAGCAAGCGAACCTGCTCCAGCAGGCGCTAAGCCCGAACAAAATGCGTGTTGGGTTTTTGTTGGGAGCAGGTTGCCCAGCTTCGATTCGCGTTGAGGTGACCGGAGGCGAAACGGCACCCCTGATTCCGGACATAGCGAATCTGACAACGCAGATTGGCGCTAAGATTCAGGCAGGAGATAATCACAAAGAGGCTTTCGCTGGCGTAATTAAGCGACTCGGCGAGGCCGGGAAGAAGAATCCGAATATCGAGGAAATTCTGACTCACATTCGTGCGCTTGTTGACGTGATCGGGAATGGAGAAATTGACTCGCTTTCAAAGGTTATGCTCACCGCACTTGACGATGAGATTTGCCGAATCACCACTGAAATCGTTGGCGCGAAACTCCCGCCAGACGGGACGCCCTATCATCAACTTGCGGCATGGATTGGCGGAATCGAACGGGCTCATCCAGTCGAAATATTCACCCCTAACTACGACCTCCTCGCCGAGCAGGCTCTGGAGCAGTGCCGAGTGCCTTACTTCGATGGCTTTGTTGGTTCGCATAGCACGTTCTTCGATGTCGCATCTATCGAGCAGGATGTTCTGCCCCCGCGTTGGTCGAGGATTTGGAAACTGCATGGTTCGATAAATTGGTGGCGCACGACGGACGGTAACGTGGAAAGGCATGGCGCTATCTCAACTGACGGGACTGCGGGGCGACAGATGATCTACCCCTCGCACCTTAAGTATGACCAGAGTAGGAGGCTGCCGTATTTGGCGATGCTGGACCGACTCAAGTCTTTCCTCGCGCGAGGCCAAGCGGTGCTAATTACATGTGGATATTCTTTCGCCGATCAGCATCTCAATGAGGTGATTTTGCAGGGGCTATCCGGTAATCCGAAAGCGATATGCTTCGGTATGCTGCATGGCGACCGCTTAGCTTACCCCGAAGCCATGAGTCGGGCGAGGAAACATCCCAATCTCAGCTTGCTCGCAGCCGATGGAGCTGTGCTCAACACGATCGAACGCGATTGGCGAGTGGGTGCCAAGGAAGAGCATCCTTGGCATGGAATCGCCGCTCAGGTTGGTGAAATGAAGAACCGCACGACCGCGCCAGCAGACCGCTGTAAGTTCCTGCTTGGTGACTTCAAGTCGATGGGGCTTTTCTTAGCCCAGCATTTATCATCAAGCGAAGACAGTGTGGAGACAACCTGACATGGCGGCCGGCGATCCAACTCTTATCGGAACTGTGCAGGACGTGAACGGGGCGACTGTTCGCGTAGAAATGACCGGAGAAACGGTCACCAGCCTAAGCTTTGTAAACGGGGAGGCTTACCGTGTTGGTCAGATCGGAAGTTTTGTCCGAATTCCCTTGGGATTTGTGGATTTGTATGGCGTGGTTACGCAGGTGGGAGCTGGAGCGGCACCTGAGCGCGGCGATCAAGCGCTCCCATATGGTAACCGTTGGCTACAGGTTCAGCTAGTCGGTGAAGGCACAAGGGGAGGACGCTTTGAGCGGGGCGTATCCCAGTATCCAACTATCGAGGATCGAGTCCACATTGTCACCGAAAAGGACCTTCGCGCAATATATGGACCGGGTGAGCCCAGCGACTTCGTCGCTGTCGGCCACTTGGCAAGTGCGGAATCGATCCCCTCTCTCGTTAATATCAACAAGCTCGTCACGCGACACTCCGCAGTGGTGGGCACCACAGGATCAGGAAAATCGACGACGGTTGCTGGATTGCTTATCGCCCTTTCAGATCCGACGAGATATCCGTCGTCGCGCGTTCTCGTATTGGACATCCATGGCGAGTATGCGACTGCGTTGAAGGACCGAAGCACAGTGTTCCGAGTCAACCCAGATGCAACAAAACAAGAACGGCTGCTGAACATTCCCTTCTGGGCCTTGAGCTTCGATGAAATGCTCAAAGTGGGCTTCGACGGAATCGACGGGCAGAAGGCATCGCCGATTGCGGATATGATCGTTGAATTGAAACGTGAGGCACTCGCGAAATGCCCGCGCGATGGCGTTGAGAGCGAAAACATCACGGTCGATACGCCGATTCCGTTCTCGATCCACAAGCTATGGTTTGAACTGCACAAAAAGGAGAATTCCACCGTCATTCCCAAACCTGGTGGCGGAGCTGAGGAAGTTGAACCTGCATACGTTCCCGATCCGGCGACGGGTAATCCTGTCCAGGTTGGCGATGCGATGTCTGTCACGCCTCCACGATACCGAACCGTGAAGACTACCGGGCCAGCACCTGAGCGAGTTAACTACGGACCCAATCCACTCGGAATACGGCAACAAGTCGCCGGATTGGCTTCGAAATTGCGCGACCCTCGCTTTGGCTTCCTTTTCCGACCAGGTGATTGGCTCCCGGATATCGAAGGCAAGACGAGCAAAGACCTCGACCTGCTACTTGAAGGTTGGATTGGCGGAACCAGCCCAATCACCATCTTGGATCTCTCAGGAGTGCCGTCTTCGGTTCTCAACGACCTTATTGGAGCACTCCTTCGAGTACTCTACGATGCGCTTTTCTGGGCGAGAAAGCTCCCGGACGGGGGTAGAGAGCGTCCATTACTCATGGTGCTCGAGGAAGCACACGCATACCTGAACAAGGAGAACTCCGGCACCGCGGCGCGAGCAGTCAAGAGAATCGCCAAGGAAGGACGAAAATACGGGGTCGGCATGATGGTGGTGAGCCAGCGCCCATCCGAAATCGACTCTACCATCCTTTCACAATGCGGAACTATATTTGCGATGCGTTTGACGAATGACACCGATCGCGGCCATGTGGTTAGCGCGGCGTCAGACAACTTAAAGGGGCTGTTTGAAATGTTGCCTGTTCTTCGGACTGGCGAAGCAATTATCGTTGGCGAAGCGGTGAGCCTTCCGGTTCGCACACTGATTGATCCTCCCGCGAAGGATAGGCGCCCCGATAGCGTCGATCCCAAGGTAGCCGTTCGCGGGAATGCCCAAAAGGATGGATTTGAAGGCCCAGGAGGATGGAATCAGATTCGCGACAAATCTGATTACGCAGCTGTTGTCCGCCAGTGGCGCAAACAAAACCCGAAATACGAACATAAACCACAACAAGCGCCAGCGCCCAATCCCGCGCAAAACTAAGGAAACAAACACATGGAATGGATCAACACGCCTGAATCTTCAAATATCGCCGGCTTCGGCTATAACGAAAGTAGTCGCATTTTGACCGTCGAATTCAAGAACGGAGGTCGATACGAATATTTCGATGTAACGACGGATGTCTTTGACGCTATGAAGGCTGCGCCTTCTAGAGGACAGTTTCTAGCTCAGAGCATCAAAGGGCAATTCCGCTATGCGCGTGTATAACGATAAAGGACTGATTTCGTGATAAAAAAGCAAAAACTCGAACTCACTTGGATCGGGAAGGAGCACCGGCCGAAGCTGGAGCCGCGCATCCTTTTGCCCGATGATTCCAAGTCCTACCACGCCAAGCATCGCGTCACCGAGAGCGATCTCTTCGAGAATAAGCTGATTTTCGGAGACAACCTCCTCGCGCTGAAAGCACTAGAGCAAGATTTTACCGGGAAAGTGAAGTGCGTTTACATCGACCCGCCGTATAATACTGGTGCCGCGTTCACGCATTACGACGATGGCGTTGAGCACTCAATCTGGCTCTCGTTGATCCGTGAACGCTTGGATGCGCTATGGCGTCTGCTGAACGATGACGGATCGCTTTGGGTTTCTATAGACGATTACGAGATGCCGTATCTAAGAGTTTTAATGGACGAAGTCTGCGGACGAAGTTGCTTTATCGCTGCCAACGTCTGGCAGAAAAGATATTCTCGCGAGAACCGGGAAGCAATCGGAGATGTTCATGAATACATTGTCGTTTATGCTAAAACCCCAGCGAAGTTTAAGACTGTGCGGAACCTAGTTCCAATTACCGAAGAGCAAGCGCGAATCTACAAGAACCCGAATAATGACCCGCGTGGTCGGTGGCGTGGCATTCCGATGACTGCTCAGGGCTACAGAGCCAACCAGATGTATTCCATCACAACTCCGGCGGGAGTCGTCCACATCCCACCGGAAGGTCGATGCTGGAGCACCGTCGAATCAGAATTCAAAAAGCTACTTGCTGCCGGTAGAATCTGGTTCGGAAAAGACAATAGATCCCAACCAAATACAATCCGCTACCTCTCAGAAGTAGAAGGGATGGTCCCGTGGACTTGGTGGCCAAGTGATGAAGTCGGACATACCGACGAGGCAAAGAAAGAGATCCACGGGCTCTTTGGAAAAGAAGATGCCTTCGACACACCAAAGCCCGAACGACTAATTGAGCGGATTATAAATATTGCCACCAATCCGGGTGACATCGTCCTCGACTCTTTCCTCGGTTCTGGAACGACGGTAGCCGTCGCTCACAAGATGGGCAGACGCTGGATCGGCATCGAACTTGGTGACCATTGCCACTCCCTCTGCATTCCCCGCCTCAAAAAGGTCATCGATGGCGAGGACGTGGGCGGGATCACCGAAGCGGTCGGCTGGAAGGGCGGCGGTGGGTTTCGCTACTGCCGCGTCGCCCCGTCGCTGCTCGAAAAGGACAAATGGGGTAACTGGGTCATCAATTCCGCCTTCAATCCCGCCATGCTCGCCGAGGCGGTCTGCAAAGTGGAGGGCTTCACCTACGCTCCGAGCGACTCCACTTACTGGCAGCACGGGCGCTCGACGGAGCGTGATTTCATCTACGTCACCACCCAGACGCTCACGCACGAGCAGCTTCAGCAGTTGAGCGACGATGTCGGTTCCGAGCGTTCGCTCCTCGTGATGTGTGCCGCCTTCCGGGGCAAAGCAGATTCATTCCCGAGGCTCACGATTAAGAAAATCCCGAAGGCAGTGCTCACCCGTTGCGAATACGGGAAAGATGACTACAGCCTGCGCGTCGAAAACCTGCCCAAGGCTCCGCCGCCCGCCGGTCAGCAGTCATTGTTTGGAGAGGAGGACGGACAATGAATCGCCACGTCAACGCCATCTCCGGCCGACTGAGTCTGCGCCCACCCCAACGGCAGTCGCTCGAAATCCTCGACCGGATCACAGAAATCGCCCCGCCCGGCAAGACGATCGACATCGCCTCGGCATTGGCGGCCATCCACAGCGAATTTCCCACGGCGGAGGATTTCGAGAGGGAGTTCCCATCGATTTGCTTTTCTCTCGCCACGGGCGTCGGCAAAACGCACCTCATGGGGGCCTTCATCAGCTACCTGCACCTCGCCCACGGGATAAACAACTTCTTCGTCCTGGCACCGAACCTGACGATCTACAACAAACTCATCGCCGACTTCACGCCAGGTTCACCGAAATACGTTTTCAAGGGCATTTCGGAATTCGCCACCGAAGCGCCGGATCTCATCACCGGCGACAACTACGAAGAAAAGGCCGGTTCGCTCTTCGACCAGGTGCTCCGCTGCAAGATCAACATCTTCAACATCTCGAGAATCAACTCTGAGGTACGTGGCGGAAAGTCTCCCCGCATCAAACGTCTTTCGGAATACATCGGCGAGAGCTACTTCGACTATCTAGCGGCGCTGCCGGACCTCGTGCTGCTCATGGATGAATCGCACCGCTACCGCGCATCGGCGGGAGTGAAGGCGATCAATGAATTGAAGCCAGTCCTCGGCTTGGAACTCACCGCAACGCCTTTCGTCGAAGGAGCCAAGGGTGCCGTTGCGTTCAAGAACGTGGTTTACGATTACACGCTGGCGACCGCCATTGCGGACGGCTTCGTCAAGGAACCGGCCGTCGTGACGAGGAAGGATTTCAATCCGGCTGGAATGACCGGCGAGCAAATCGAACGGATGAAACTTGAGGACGGCATTCGCCTCCACGAAAGCGTGAAGGTTGAGCTGGAGACCTACGCACGCAGCACCGGCAACAAGATCGTCAAGCCGTTCGTCCTCGTCATCGCCCGCGACACGACCCACGCCGCGCAACTTCTCGCGACCATCCAGTCCGACGCATTCTTCGAGGGCCGCTACAAGGACAAGGCGCTACAAGTCGATTCAAGCAGGTCTGGCGCGGAGGAAGAGGAAATGATCAGCCGGTTGCTCAAGGTGGAAAGCACGGACGAACCGACGGAAATCGTCATTCACGTCAACATGCTGAAGGAGGGTTGGGACGTAACCAACCTCTACACCATCGTTCCGCTCCGGGCGGCGAATGCCCGGATCTTGATCGAGCAGTCTATCGGGCGCGGTTTGCGTTTGCCCTATGGAAAGCGCACCGGCGTGTCGGCCGTGGATCGTCTCAACATCGTTGCGCACGACAAATTCCAGGAGATCGTCGATGACGCCAACCGGCCGGACTCGCCGATACGGATGGAGAAGCTGATCCTGCCTGCGGACGGCATTCAGGAGCGTACCGTCACGGTGGTTGCCCAATCGCAGGTCGCAGCCGCCATCGGGCTCGCACCCGAGCAACCGGCCGGGGCCAACACGCAAATCGCCGCGCCTGCCCAGCCATCGCCTTTCAAAACGGTTGAGGAAAAGAAAGTCGCAGCCGTCGCCTACGCGGCGATTCGCAAGCTGGAGAATCAGCCGTCGAAAGTGCCATCGTCTTCTGCTCTTCTCCAGCCCGAGATCATCGCACAACTCGTCGAAGAGGTGCAGGCAACCTATGCGGCAGCGCCGCAGATGGAGATGGAGGGAGTCGTCGCGAAGCCGGACGTGTCCGCGATTGTGCGACAAATTGCACAGATCGTCGATAAAGGGACGATACCCATTCCGCGCATCCTTGTGGTGCCGTCGGGCGAGGTGAAACGAGGTTTCAAGTCCTTCAAACTGGAGACCAAGGGGCTGAAATATCCGCGCGTGGAGGAAGAACTATGGGTGCAGCATCTCCGCACCAACCAGCGCGAACTCGTCATGCTCGGCAAAGGCAACGCCGACGAGGCGCGCCTGGAGGACTACGTCGTCAGCGGCCTCATGGATTTCGACGACATTTCATACGACGAGCATGCGGACCTGCTCTACAATCTCGCCGGTCAGGTCGTGGCGCACCTGAAAACCTACCTTGCCGAGACGGATGTCGCCAAGGTGCTGCGGTGCTACCAGAAACCGATTGCGCAATTCGTCCATGCCCAGATGCAGCCGCACTATTGGGAAGAAGTGGCGGGCTACGAAGTGAAGGTCAGCAAGGGATTCGAGCGCATTCGCGAATCCGCATTTTCCGCCGCTGAGGGCATGACAGGCCAAGACTACCGGCAACCGCCGGCAGACAAGTCGAAGATCGGACAGATCGTCTTCGTCGGGTTTGCGCGCTGTCTCCAAACGGCCGTGAAATTCCAGTCTGACACGGAGCGCAAGATGGCGGTGATTTTGGATCGGGACAGCGAACGTTGGTTCAAACCGGCCAAGGGCCAGTTTCAGATCGTCTATCGCCTCGGCTCCGATCACCGGGAATACCAGCCCGACTTCGTTGCCGAAACAGCGGATGCGATTTACATGCTGGAGACCAAGGCCAGCAACGAAACCGACGACCCGGAGGTCGTGAGCAAAAAGACCGCAGCCATCGCATGGTGCCAACGTGCCAGTGACTACACCGCGACGAACGGCGGCAAGCCGTGGCGCTACGCGCTGATTCCGCACACGGCGATTGCTGAGAATCGCACGCTGGAATCCTTGGCCAAGGAATTCGGAACCTAGCCAAACCAAAGCTCCACATGGCCAAACAAGACATTTCCATTGGCGAACTGATCGCGATGCATCATCGCGGAGAGCTACAGCTTCCCGCCATACAACGCGGCTATGTTTGGAAGGCCCCACGCGTGCGCGACCTCCTTGACTCACTCTACCGTGGTTATCCCAGCGGCAGCATCCTCGTCTGGGAAACTGATGCGCCCGTAACAACCCGTGAATTTGCGGTTGGCCAGGGAACGACTGCATTCGCAGGCCGCAAACTGCTTCTCGATGGGCAACAACGAGTGACCTCTCTTGCGGCCGTCCTTAGCGGGCAAACAGTCCAGGTTCGAGGACGAAAAAGGCCCATCGAAATTCTTTTCAACCTCGATCACCCTGAGGCCGTCGAAGATGGCACTGATGTTGATGACGATGCAGCGGACCCGCTGTTGCCCGACGACGACGCCACGGATACAGCGGAAGAAGAAGACGAGCAGGTGATGGAGCGAATTCGGCGAATGACTTTTGTGGTATCGAGCCGAAATATCGCCTCTCAACGCAACTGGGTGAAGTTGACGGACATCTTTGGCACAAAGTCCGACGCGCAAATACTCCGCGATGCCGGACTGACTGGATTCGATGATCCCCGCTACGAGACTTATACGCGGCGCTTGAAGCGCGTTAAAGCAATTCGCGACTACCTTTACGTCATGCACGTCCTCGGTCGCGATCTGTCTTATGAGGAGGTCACTGAGATATTTGTGCGCGTGAATTCACTGGGCGTGAAATTGCGCTCCTCTGATCTGGCACTCGCTCAAGTTTCCTGCCGCTGGACCGACGTGCTAGAGGAACTTGAGAAGTTCCAAAAGGAATGCGAGGAACGCCAGTTTACGCTCGATACGGGTTTGCTGCTTCGGGCAATGGTCGTGTTTACCACTCATCAATGCTTGTTCAAGCCTGTCGCCACCGTGGACATCGTGCGACTCAAAGAAGGCTGGAGCCAAGCCCAGGAAGGCCTGCGATTCGCGATCAATTTCCTGATTAGCAATGCCGGCATCGAGGACGAATCGCTCTTGTCGGCCCCGACATTGATGGTCCCGATGGCCGTGTTCAGTCATCTAAAGTCAAATCGTCTGACCGAGAAGGAGTCGGCCCAATTGCGGCAATGGCTGCTCTTGGCGAACGTTCGTGGGCGTTACTCGCGCGGCAGTTCGGAGACCTTGCTTAACCAAGACCTCGCGGCCCTATATGCGAACAAGGGACCTGAAGCCCTGATAGAAAATCTGAAGCAGCAAGTTGGCCGCCTCACCATCGACGCCGCAGACTTCGTGGGCCGTGGAGCGAACAGCCCGCTATTCCACACCGCTTACCTCGCTCTGAAAGCAGCAGGGGCATCCGACTGGTATAGCGGCTTGGGCCTTTCGCTTGCCCATCAAGGGAAGCTGCATTTCGTGCAATACCATCACATATTCCCCAAGTCTCTCTTGCGAGCCCATGCAGCTCGCTATGAAAAGGCGGAAATAAACGAGGTAACGAATTTCGCCTTTATCGGGGGCCAAACAAATCGCCGTATCAGCAACAAGGAGCCTGCTGCTTATTTGGAGGCCATTGTCAAAGAGCGGGGCGAACAGGCGCTAACGAGTCAGTGCGTTCCGACCGACCGCAGCCTTTGGCAATTGGACAAATACCGAGAGTTCTTGGCGGAGCGGCGACGCCTGCTAGCTGAGAAAATTCAGGACCACATGGATAAATCAGGCTAGGAACGACCCATTCAAAGATGTCACAAAAGCCTCAAGGCAGGGAACGTGGACGTCCAATGCAAGTGATTGGGATGGTCTACGTGCCAACGTGAACATGTCTCCGCTTCGTATTGCGATCCTCACGCTCGGCTCCCTCTACTGGCGGGACGAGGAATTGCGCCGGAATTGGCGTGCTGATCGGTTGGATGCGAGCCGGGCTGTTCGAGTCAGGGTGCCGATTCGGTACGGGCGATTGTCGAAAAATCAAACCTATACCATGACCATCGCGCCCGATGGCGTGGGGACGGCGCAAGTGGTTCCGTGCCGTACGGTCGCGACGGAGCCTGCGCACTTGCGAATCGAGGCAGAAGCATTGTGGCGAGCCGAGTGCAACAAGAACGAAGCAACGGGGGGACTTTCGACGAATTGGGGCGCAGTAGGAGCGATATTTCGCGACCCGCAGACTCATGGTGAATGGCGGACCACGTGGGGGCAGATCTTCGCGGAGGCCGGTGCTCAGGTCTGCGCCGGTGTTGATGTGGCGGGACTCATCGCGATGCCGTGGCCCACGCTGGCCGACGGGAAAGCGCTCGACTTCGATGTTTTGCTCGCGACTTCGAACGTTGAGACTGGGTTTCCGGGTGCCGAAACTGTAGCGGATGCCTGGATCGACCAACCCGGACAGGAAGACTATTTCTTTCAGAATGTGCGCCACGGAATTCGCACGCCGGACGATGCAGCAATTTGGCGGCGAATGGAGGGTCGGAACGGTGATTGGATTGCGCGTATGGCGGAACGCTTCCCAGACCCGGTCGCGACGCTGCGATCAAACTATCAAACTCATGCGCTGCCGGTAGTCCGTTACTTTGCGCCCGAAATGTGGGGGGCGGTTGACCGCTTCGCTCACTTCCATTCGGCTACTTACCAATTTCCATCGTATATTCGCGAGTGTGTTACCGGTACCTCGGCGAATTTTCAGCGTGCCGATCTTCTTCGCCAAATCGCTATCGATCTTGTACCGACGCTAACTACCGACTTGGCGGAACTTGACGCCAGAGGGTTCTCGCAGAGCGAGAATGGTCGAAAGCTAACAGCCATCGTCGAATCCTCACTCACATCGCTCTACTCGTCACTTGATTCGGCGCGCAAGGTAGTGAGTCACGTTTTCAAAAAGTGTCGTGGATTGCCCGATTCCACCCGCAAGACCTTTCAGGGTGCAGCGGAAGGCAAAATGGACCCTGCGATTCCAGAACAGATACGGCGGGCCTTCGAACAGGCTCTATGGTATCCGCGGTTGCGTCGCTTGCGTGACGCGCTTACCCACGTCGGCCCCGGTTCATGCCACCTAGATCGCGCAACCGGCAAGGTTATGTATTTTCATGATGCCGTTCGGGAGGGCGATGAAATCACACACATTCCGGATGTTTTCGCGGTCGTCGATGAGCACTTCCAGAACGTGAATCTTTTTTTGGGACAGGTTTTCAGTGGTTTGCTGGCAACGCTCAAGGATGACGAAGTGCAGCAGATATGCGGCTTTTTTGGTGGCCGCGTCTATGTGCGGAAGGTCCGACCGAGCGAGGCGAAATCCGTGCAATCGGGTTTTTGCGAGTCGTTCCAGTGGTTTGAGCTGCCGGAGAACCCTTGCTGCCCCTTGGCTGCTTCGTGCGAAGCTTACACGCGACGGCTTTCCCGGGGAAACGACTTTCCCCGCGTGTGAGTCTGCGCCTCGCCCTCCCCATTCTAGCGGGGTAAGCGTTCATTTCCGACAGGATGACATGATCGTGAGCGTCTGATAACCTGTCGGGATGAACCCGACGATCATCGCAAACGAACCAAAGACAAAGAGTGCGTCGACAAGCCCGTCGATGCCTAAGCCCGTGCGGCGGCGCTGGACAGCGGCGGAGAAGGCCGCGTGCTTGGCGCGGTTTGAAAAAAGCGCACTGCCCGCAGGTGCGTTCTGCAAGAAGTCCGGGTTGTGCGAGCAAACCTTCTACGCCTGGAAGCGGCAGGCCCGCGTCCGGGACGGAACGAAGCGCCCCGATATACCGGGATTTGCGGAGGTGTCGGTGAAGACGCCGGGCACCGAGCCCCCAGCCATGACGATTCGTATTGGAGCGGACATCCGGCTTGAAGTGGCTGTGGGAATAGACCCCGCCTGGTTGGCCCAAGTGATCAACGGTCTGCGACCACTTTGAACCATGATCACGATCAGCGGCGGTCGCACCAGGGTGTTCCTGGCCACGGGCGTGACTGACCTGCGCCGGGGCTTTGGATTGCAGGCCCATATCGAACACGGGCTCGCCCGACCGCCCCTAAACGGCGACATCTACGTGTTCGCCAATCGCCGCAGAGACATGCTCAAGGCCTTTTTCTTCGATTCTGGAGGGATTTGGATCTGCGCAAAACGGTTGATGTCAGGAACGTATCGCTGGGCCGAGCCCGGGCAGGCGACGGTCGAACTCACAGCCGCCGAGTTACAACTCCTGCTCAGCGGCTTGGATCTGACGAAGACCCGATCGAGGAAGTGGTGGAAACCGGCGCCTCCACCGACCGTTTCCACTTCCACGGCGACAACGCCGCAATGTCCTTTGCCGGATGATCGGGCAGACGGCCAATGACGTCGATCAGGTACGCCTCCGGGTCGATCCCGGCTTGCCGGCAATTCTCGACCAAGGTGAACAGATTGGCCAAACGCGGTCCGGCCGAGGGATGGCCTATGGCCTGCCAATTTTTTGCTCCAAGCTTCAGCGGCCGAATCGAGTTTTCCGCGCCGTTATTCGAGAGTTCGGATTCCGGTACCGTAAGACAGCGCTCCAGCGGCTCCTGCTGGGCCAAGAGGTAATGCAGCCCGTCGTAAAATCGGTCTTCGGGGTTGCCGTCTGTTTGTCTTCGTTTGCCCATGCGACAAGCTGCCCGAACAGCGGCAAGCTGTGCTTTGCCCGAAGCTTCTGCCGTTTTTCAGCAGACAGGCCAAAATGCTTCGCCAGCCGGTCAATTTGAAACAACCGGTTTATCCCCCGCAGGTAGCGCTCCGCTCTCAGTTCGTGGCCTTTCAGCGCTTCAAAGTAAGGCCGTCGTAGATGCGCCAGGCATCCCAAATGGGTAACTTGCCCCGGCGGGCCAATTCCACCCAAACCGCTCGCCCCGTCCGTTTGCAGTATCCCGTGGTAATCGGCTTCTCGCAGCAGCAGATCCGGCCCCTTAGGAGATTTGTTCGGTTGATAGTCGAACCAGACTGGACCGGACTTGCTCCGGTAGGCCCACAGGGTCGCTTCGCGCAATCGCCCGGGCCTCTGGGGATCAGCCAAGTCGATCGGCGTTGCATCGAGCTGGATATATCCGCCGCCGAGGACCTCCTGCTGGAGTTGGCGCACCAGCGGCTCCATCCGTTCGTCGAGCTGGCGCATGAGCGAGACTTGGCAATTGCGAGGAAGGTCGACGCCGACGCGTTCGAGATGCCGCTCAATCCTGTGGTAAGGCTGATGATCGGCAAAGTGCGCGCAGGCCAGGAAGGCGACCACGCTGGCGTGGGTTCGCGAGCGGGGCAGAACATCCATCGGCCAGGGAGAGTACACCGGCGCCGTTTTCAACGGGCTCGTGAAAACCGTCCGCTCGTACACCTTGACGTAATACTCGGCCGGCTTGCGGGCCAACACTTCGATCTTCTCCAGCCAACCCGGTTGCATCAGTTTTCCGCTCTCCGGGCAGATCAGCTCCTTCAATTCTGGATCGGCCACCCGGATCGTTGTTCGCGGCAGCGACGGGTCCAGCGGCTTCGGGCCCCTTGGAATCGCAGAAGGCCGCGGCGTGCGCACCGGCTTCGGTTCGGGCGCCGGAGCCGGTTCCGGTTCGGCGAAAAGTGTCTGCTGCTTCTCGTCAGGCGTGTACCTCTCCGACTTCGGACTCCACAACTGCCGCTCAAGCTTCTCGATTTTCAACGCCAGGAGCCGGTTGAGCTGGCGCAACTCGGTGTTCTCCTTTTTCAGGACGTCGATCGAGGGAAGTGGGTCGGATTGCGCAGGCTGCGTCACGCAGTCAATCGTGCGATCGACCGACCAACCGGCAAGTCTCTTAACGGGTATCCATTTAGTTACTACTCTCGCTAATCAGCGGGCTCAGCAAATCTTACGAGGGGCGAAGCAGACTCGTTTTCTTGCATCGCGTGCCGCCAAACGCCATTGTCGAGAAATGGAATGCGGCACGCTACCTCCCAAAGCGATGGCGGATACCGAATCAGCGGGTAAACTGGGCCGCGAGCGTCTCCACGGCCTTGATTTGCTTCGGGCAGTCGCGATCCTCTTGGTCTTGTGGTGGCATCTGCCGCAATCCGTTCTCCCGTTCGGATGGCGGCCGGCAACGTGGGCTGGCGTCGACCTCTTTTTTGTTCTGAGTGGCTACTTGATCGGATCCCAACTGCTCCGCCCGTATACGAAAAACGCCCGGCCGTCTTATTGGGATTTCTGTTTGCGCCGGTTCTATCGAGTAGTTCCTGCGTATCTAGCCGTTCTCCTCTTATACTTCACGGTCCCGCAATTCCGGGAACAGCCAAGTATCTCGTCGCCTTGGAGATTTCTGACGTTCACCCAAAACTTCGGTCTTGATGCCGCAAGGTATGCGTCGTTCACCCAAGCATGGTCGCTCTGCGTTGAAGAGCATTTTTATCTCCTGCTACCGCTAATCGTCTATTGGCTGATGAGGAAACCCAGCTTAACGAAGGCATGGGTGCTAGTTACCTTTATAGTCGTTTCCGGGCTGGTCGTTCGCGCTCAATTGTGGCTGCACTTCATTTTACCTCTGGTGAACCAGGGGGAAAGTGTCCCAGTGCCGTTCCTGGAGTATGTCTACTATCCCACATACACACGCCTGGACGGCCTGCTTGTCGGCGTGCTGCTGGCGGCAACAAGATTGTTCCGTCCGGTCCTGTGGGCGCGCATCACTGTGCAAGGGGATCTGTGGTTTGCTCTCGGAATCCTCGTCCTGATAGGAGCGTTCGTGATTTGCCAGGACATGTTCTCCTTTGCGACGGCCCTGGTCGGGTATCCGCTTCTTGCGTTGGGTTTCGGTCTTCTTGTTCTGGCGAGCCTGAGCAAAGGAGGCTTGCTCGCGAAGTATCGGATCGCGGGTGCGACGACTGCTGCGACACTCGCATATAGCACCTATCTCACCCACAAAGAGATCATGCATCTGGACCGGCTCTATTTGGGGCCACTCGTTCCATTGACAGGTATGACCGGTCTGGCGGTTTATCTTTGTTCGTTTGTTGTCGCAGCATGGATCCTTCACATCTGCATAGAACGCCCATTCTTGAGGCTCCGGGATCGAAGATTGGGCATCTTGTTGAAAACGAGTGAAGTGCCTGACTAAAGGACCAACAGGCAACACCAGGGAGTTAGCCGTGCGCTTCCTCCCGTTGCTGCCTGCTGATTCCATCCCGCCAGTCTATACAATCCCGGTGTCGGCGTCACCACGTCCAAGTTGAACGCTTACCTAGCGGGGACACCTCGCAACGTCCCGATGTCGGCTGATGCCGCGAGTTTCGAGCGCGAGCGTGCGTGTTCGGCACTCCGGCGCTCCCGCTTCGATTCCGGCTCCGGCCATCCGCGAGCTTGCCAATCGCGGCAGAAGGTGACCTTAAGGAAGTCCCTCCCGCCAAAAATCCCCGGTCGAGCCAAGCTCCTGGGAATTTTAAGCCTGCTCTCACGAGCGGGCTTTTTTGTCGTCGTCGTTCATCTTCTTCTTCTACCGGCCAGCTTCTCCCAACAGGAAGGCAGATTCAGATCTTCGATAATTACCGGGTTATTGTTCGGACCGGTCCCTATACGTAAATGAGCGGTTTCGAACTCCCGGACAACCTTTCCGACAATTCGCGTCGCTTGGGCGCGGACACTTGGCTTCGCCGCGACTGCAACACGCTCGTCATAGTAGTCACAACGATAATGCAGGTGAGTTCCTGCACACAAATGAAGGGTCCCGCTGTAAAGGGTCTCGTCGCAGTATCCGATGCTGATCGCCAGGCTTGGCTGGTCAGGGTTGACGTAGATAGCAGTGATCGAATGCGTAGACCAGTTCGCGTCGGTAAGCTTGGCGGCATGTACCTTATCCAGTGTCCGACTATAGCCAGTGCCGCAACACGGACAATGCTCCACAGGCATGGGGCTATCGATCAGAACCACAGGTATGTTTGGACCAATCTCGGAAACTTCCTGCGTGAGGTTAGTGGTCATTCTGTCCAGATTTCCGTCGAGGAGATGGTATGAACAGACAAACTCAATAGCACCATTTCTGCGCTGAAACACTAACTGCATAGAGTGAACAAGCTCGCTTGTTCCGTAGGCCGTGACCGTAGCCACGATGTCGGGCTTCGGCTTCTTTGCCTCTACGACAAACGCTTCCCAGGAAATCTTCTTCTCAAGGATTTTCTCAGCTGGGAGGTCTAGGTGCCTCGGATAGCTTCTCGGCCTGTGGTGGGCATCATGATCCTCTGTGCATAGCACGGCCAAGTTGGAGTCGATTGTGTTAGAGTTGTCCCCATCTATATGATGGAGGTGGAGCCCAACGTGACCCCGCTTGCACACACAACAGCGCATAGCGTTCGCCGCATATAGGCGCTTTCGCTGCGCCGGCGTTGGGTCTACTCGGCTTGACTGGGATGGTTTGGCGTTCATCTCACGATAGTCAGTGTCGGATATCGAGGCGCAGACGCAATCCGATGCTTGCTTCGCTCGATTTCTTCTAGCTCTGCCCCGTCCGTCGCGGCCCATTTTATGGGCGGTCAACGTAGTGCCTTCGGCCTCCGCCGCGAAAGAAAGGCGTGTGCAGCCGCGCGACCTTACAAATTCGGAATTGGGAGAGTTGGGGGACGGCATTGCATTCGTCGGCCGCTGGGTAAAGTCTTCACCACCCGCAAGGAGGGTGACCGCGATTTCGGGAGGCATCTAGCCAGCGCTTCCGCTCGGGAAGCCAAAACGAGATGTCGAAGTTGCCAAGTCCCCGAAGGGCTGGCTAGTCGGCTCGGACCGCAGCAGGGTGTCGAATGAACACGAAATCTTCGTGATCCAATGAAGGTGTTCGTCGAGTCGGCGAATCCAGATGGATCTCAACGGCCGTGCCGAGTTCGGTGAGCCATTGATTGAGATCAGCTCTGGTAACGAGCGGGAAGGCCATCGCTTCGCAGAAAAGATCGCGGTAGGGGATGCGCTGATTCTCGAAAGTGCGTAGCATTTCCAAAATCTTGTCGCGGGCGCGCCCGAGGTATTTCGTCCGCAAGTCATGCACGACAGCGGTGCGGGAGAACTCACCGCCGAAGTCGAACTCCGGCTGCTTCGTCTTGCGGACCATGGCCTGGGAGCGAGCATCGTCTTGGATCTTCGCTGCCTTCATTTCCGCACTTTTGAACACCTCTACTCCACGGTGATGATTGGTCGCATAGACGAGGAAATAGCGGATCGCTTCGGCGTTTGGCTCCAGGATCACGGCTGAGGAAACATACTTGAAACGGCAAAGCTGCTTCAGGCTCTTGCAGTATTCACGGACAGCGCATTCAGCAGCTTCGCCGGTCCCAGTCGGCGCCTCTCGAAGAATATCGAGCACACCCGGGCGGCCAAAAAGTGCATTGTAACTGTTGGCCCTGTCGTCTTGTTCAAGGAACCTCGTGATATCGCTGGTCATCAAGTTGACCAAGACCTCACAGCTGCGATGGGTAAGCAGCGGCGCGAGGACCGCCATCGGAATGTCCTTCCATCCCTTGGGATCGAGCAGTACGAATTTGAATGGATTCCTGCCAGTCTCGGCTATTAAACGCGTGACCTCATCAACGTTAGTCGCGAATTCGCCGTGAAGGGCGATTACGTCTTCGCCGCTTTTCCTCTTGGCTTCCGCGAAGGTCTCGAGTTCTGCAAACGCTTTTGCGCTCTTCTCAACAAGGATCGAACGCGTCCTTAGGGAACGTCCCCACTTATCGCGTTGCCCCAAGGCGATCTTCCTCAGGGTTTCCGTGGCGACGCCAAATGACGAATCGGCGCACTCAGGGTTAGTAACACCCCAGGGACCCGCGAAACCATCGACATAGACCAATGCGTCCCACTCCGCGCCCACCTTATAGCCCCACTCCAATAGATATTTCTCCAGGAGAGAATGCTTCACAAACGCCTGCTCGCGGCCGGCGTAGTTCGCGAGGTCGAGTTGGGGCATTATGAGTCAGGAGGCAGCGGCGGGAAGTTCATCCCAAGTCGTGCCGGCCAGGATTCGACCGGCATCTTTCTTCGGTAGGCGAGTCATTCGAACCGGGTGCTCATCACCGAACTCAATTACATTGTTTGTTTCCTCAACGCCAGCGATCTCTATCGGCACCCAATGGCCCCATTGTTTGAAATGGAAAGCGATCGAGTGCTGTTGGCACTGCCGCAACAATCCAGTCGCCCAATCGGGATGCATAGGACGAGCCTTAGGCCCACTTTCGCCACCCGCGATGACCCAGTCGATGGAATGCAGTCCACGTTTCCCAATCCATGTCGAAAGATCGATGGGACCTAATAGCGGCTCGCATGAAAGAAATCGTACCGCGGCTGGATGCTGGAGCAAAAGTGGCAGCCGCTTCGCCGCCCATGTCTGATTTTCCACCGTCGTACCGAGCCAGACATTTTGCGGCCACGTTTCCGTCCACGGCACCATGCTCCCTATATTCTGCGGTCGCTTCGTGAGGAGCAACCAATCGAGTGAGGGTGTCTCTGCGATCACTTGCCATAATCGAACACGCAGGTCGTCTAGCTCCGGACGACGCTCGAAGACGTCGGCCATGCTCGCACAAAACACTCGCTCACGACGCCCTGCTGACCGGGCCTCCTCATTCCAGACTATTGGCTCGCGCCAATGCTCGTCGCCGAAAAGACGGCGCGGAGCCTCTGTGCCCCAGACCCGCTGCCCCATACGCTTCGCCCAGAGCTCGGCGTAGCAGTGCAAGCAGGCCGGCGAAACCTTCGCGCATCCCCACCATGGGTTGAAGGTGTGGTGCGTCCATTCGATATGGGAGTACTTTGCCATTGGTGGGTGGGGATTGAAACGGTTCGGATGGGAATTGACAACCTATCTCCTGATTGCCTATCTAATGATAGGGTATGTTGCCAGAACGACAAGCTCAAATTTTTGCATTCTTAAGGAGCTTCCAAGAGGAGCATGGCGCGCCGCCGTCGACGCGCGATATCGCTCGGAAGTTCAAGACGTCGCAGCCAACGGCTCTCGGCCATTTGCACGCTCTGGCACGAAAAGGCATTATTGAGAAACTTGGCGATGGCCGCTTCGGGATTAGAACGAATTCCCGATTGCGCCATATCGACGTTCCCGTTTTTGGCTGCATCCCGGCAGGGGATCCGGTCGCAGCGGAGCAGCAATCTGACGAAACGATCGCGCTCGATCCCAGTCTCTTCGGGTTCAGTGCGGAGCAGCACCGCGCGCTCTGGGCACTACGAGTCAGCGGTGATTCGATGGAGGGGGCCGGTATCCTCGATGGCGACCTCGCCATTATGCATAAGCGTGAGCCGAGAACAGGCGATATTGTCGCCGCGCTGGTTGATGGGAATGCGGCGACCCTAAAGACACTCGTGAAGGATAAGGATAGGTTCATTCTCCGTGCGGCCAATGAAAGGTACAAAGATATTGTTGCTGCAAATCTGGAAGTCCAAGGTGTTTTGGTCGGCTTGGTTCGAACGGGGGGACCGCAAGCGCATGTACCCAAGGTAGATCAGGCCCGTACTGCGCTGGGATTCCTTTAGCTCTGCCCGTCCGTCGCGCCCAATTCTATGGGAGAGTCAAGGTAGTGCCTTCGGCCTCCACCACGCGCAAACGTTCCGCTTCCCCCTCGTTGGTCCCGCTGCGCGGGACTAATTGGAAATGTATGTGTAGTTCAAATGATCTTTGAACTGCGGGCGATTTTCGAATCACGCCTTTGCAGCCGTGGCCGTCCAAGGACAGAAATGGACCAATGCGCCGTTTCAACTTCAGTGCCGGTTGATTTGCGCCTCCAGCACCCGGAGCTTTCCAACGATGTCCGGCCACGAAGTGGGCCGGCCAAAGAACATCTCCTGCATGTCGCGGTAGTCAGCTTCGAGGCTCGCAAGGCGGTACGGCGGAGGAATGAGGCGGAACGTCCCGGGCACTGCCGTCTCGTACTTCGCCCAAGCCGCGGTAAAGAAGACGCGTTTGTGCTCAACGACACGCGCGCGCAGTTCGTCGCGCGCGAGAGCAACCGCTGCACTTGGATGATCCGCCAACGCGACGAGATCGGCATAGTGCCGAGAGAATCGTCGCGGCGTCGCCTTGGCCTCATCGCGGTGGGCTTCGGCGTGGAGGATCGTGGCCTTCTCCCAGAAGGTGCGTTCGATGGAAAGCACCCGGAGTGGGGCGACCGCATCCGAGAGAGACTCCGGGTAAAGTTCTGCGACGTAGGGCACGACGCTCTTGTCCTCGGCTGGCCAGTCGTCGGAGCGGGCGCCGCATTCGATCTTCACTTCGCGGCGCACATAGGTGTCAGGCGTCGTTGCACCGATGTCGCTCGGGTACGTGAAATGCAATGTCTGGGAATCGTCGGGATCGATGATGATAAACCATCCTTTATCGCCAAGGACCGAAGTCGCTCGCGCGCGCAACGCAGGCAGAATCTCCGTCGCGATTTTGCGTGAGCAAGCCGCGGCGAGATCCGCAATCCGCTCCCGCTGCTGCTTCCCCGATGTTGCGCGTTCGGGGCTGCGGTCGCCGGAAAATCCAAGCCACTCGCGGCTAAGTGACACGTCAATGTCTTCGGAGAATCGGGCAATCGCGCGCCAAACCTTCGAGAGGGACGTTCCGCCTTTGAAGATCAGGTGTTCGCCGATGCCCGGCAGCGCGAAGAGTTCGCGCAGGGTCCAGCACACCCAAAAATCCTTTTCGAGGATGACCTCGCCGATGCCGAGTTTCTGCGAGGCACCCCTGTAGAGTTCGCTGCGCTGCTCGGGCGTGAGTCTCAGAATTGATTTCATGGATTAGGACGAGGAAGTGATTCGGTTGAGGTGCGGTTGCATCCATGCTGGCGCATGAGGCGCGATCACATTGAGAGCGGCCTTGGTCGCCGGATCGAGTTGTTGTCGCAGACGTGCGATGATGTCTGCCGACACATCGGCTTTCCCGAGATATCGCAGGGCCTGAAAAACGAGCCCGGCAGGCTTGCCTGCTCCCAGGAGGTTGCGGGGCGCGGCACGGCGGAAATCCAGCGTCAGTTTTCCCAGCGCCACCTTGCGCGGTACGCCATCGGTCAGAATCACTATCTTGGCGGGCACTTGCTCCGAGAGGTGAAGGATGTTTGCGGCGTAGGCACCGGACACCTGCCAGACCGCCGCGCTGTTTCGCATAATTCCCCGCGCCAGCTCCATCGGATCAGGTGCGGTGTGTCCGAGAATCGGGTGCGACCGCGGGCGGTCGTAGAAGCCGCGGCGGACTCGACGGAGATTGCCCCGCGTTGTCAGACGCTCCAGCGCCTTCCGAATGGCGACCGGACTCCCTAGGCGAGAGAAGTCCCTGGCGGAAAAAGTTTTGGCACCTTTCGTCGCCCGGACCGTGCGCATGATTCGCTCATCAATTGGATGCGTATCTGGGCTGGTTTTCATACTGTCACAAAAACTGCATAGTTTTTGTGACAACAGCCAGCCTAAATTGCGGCGCAAACCGACCGGGCCGCCACGCGAAGCTGCTAGCCTCCACGTGGCAGCAATTGACACACCGGCGAGGATGTTGCGCGGCAAGATCATGAGGCCTTCTGCGCCTCGACCTCGACGACCTCGGCAGCCTTAGGTTCGCCGAGCTTGGCTAGAATCTCTTCGCGGATTTCAGCCCAGTTCTCCGGCCTCATCTCAAGGAGCTTCGTCCGAACGTCCACCGGTTTGGCGACAGGCGGCTTGGTATCTCCGCCGACGAGCAGCGCCGGCATCTTCCCCGCGAGCGTGCGACGAAACTCATCCCTCCCAGGCTGGAAGTAATGCTTCATCACAATGCTCGCGGTGCGATGCCCAGTGACGCGTTGAACGATCTCCAGCGGGACGCCCGCACTCAGTGCCAGCGTCACCCAGGTGACGCGGAAGGAGTGAAAGTCGCGCACCGACGCCTTGCGCACCCCTTCCTTGCGCTGCTTCTGCAAGACGCCGCGGTTCTCCTTCATCTCTCCATTCTCCGGAAGCTCGTCGATGAAGCCGGCCGCACGCAGCACTCGTTTCACGCGATCGGTGAGATGGTCCGGGTTCACCACGTAGTGCGCTTCCAGGTGGGGAAAGACGTAGTGCGGGGGACGCGGCGACCGTTTTGCGAGCGCTTCGACAAGGACCTCCCGCAAGAGCGGGAAGATCGGAATCTGCACGGTCTCGCCGGTCTTCGAGGTCTTTACGGTGATGAAGCCGCCTTCGAGATCGACCGACTCGCGCAGCAGGGTGCAGCAGTCACCGCGACGCATCGCCGTGCACATGCCCGTCACGACGAGCGGATAGATGAAGGGATCTTCCTTCGCGTGCTTCAGGATCAAGTCCAACTCCTCTACCTTGTACGGCGTACGGAAGATCGCTTCGCCGTCGCGGGTGGGGATGCCGTCGAACGGATTCTCGGCGATTCCAGCTTCCTTGCGCAGGGTGTGGAAAACCGAGCGGAGAAAGATGACGATATTGTTGTAGGTTTTCGCGGATACGCCGCGATCTTCAATCATCCGCATGTACGCCCGGGCGTGGGAGGATTGGATCTGCGCCATTTCGTGAAGCGCGGAGTTCCCCTTGCGCACGAAATCGAGGAATCGTATCACGCGGCTCTCAGCCTGCGCTACGTAGCGTTCGCTGGGCGGTCGGCGCCGGGGCAGTTCCTTCCACCGCTGAACGATTTCGTTAAACGGTACGGACCTCACCCGTTCGCCTGTCCGGATTTCATGCAGGGTCTGCACCAGTTCCTCCGCCTTGCTGCGCTTCTTCGCTTCGAGCTGAAATCGTTCGAGCGCGGCCTGTGCTTTGGCACGCGAACGCTCGAAGGTGATGTCACCGACTTTCGAGAGTCTCGGCGGAATCGCACCTTGAATCTCTACACCCAAGTTTTTGCTGATTTTGCGGCCATGCACGACGATGCGGCCATACCACCACTTGCTTTTGTCCCGATGAATTTCGAGTCCCATGATGTTCTCCGTTTGTTCAGGTTTTTTTAGACCTGAGCTAACCTCGAGCAACGGCCAGCATCTCCCGAATTCGCGGTATTCAGAGTAATGGACTAACCGATGCCAAAACATCGACTAAACCATTTTATGAGAGTGGGTTGAAAACCGCCCTCATAACCTGAAGGTCGTTGGTTCAAATCCAACCCCTGCACCCAATTTAAGGCCCTTGGACACCCTCCAAGGGCCTTTTTGTTGAATAAGTTATGAATGCGCGAGGAACGAGCTTCGTAAAA
>Ga0182027_10000709_pt1 | contig 56805 bp, 52 predicted proteins | sample 712E1DmetaG_FD_121300 | JGI IMG/M metagenome (GOLD analysis project Ga0182027, IMG submission 121300) | Permafrost microbial communities from Stordalen Mire, Sweden - 712E1D metaG (Illumina Assembly) | ecosystem: Environmental > Terrestrial > Soil > Wetlands > Permafrost | place: Sweden...
CGCCTGCAACCTCTGCTCGATAGCATGTCCGGAGAACCTGATTGTGGTGGGATGGGCGCGGACCGAGGACCGCAAGAAGCGATTGACGACCTTCACCTATGACCTTTCGCGCTGCATGTTCTGTGGCTTATGCGAGGACGCTTGCCCGGTGGACGCGCTGGAGCTGACCCAGGACTTTGAGATAGCACACTATTCGCGGGAAGGAATGATCTGGGACCGGCAGGCACTGGAAGAGGGACCGCAGCCCGTAAGGTATACACGGTAAGAGGGCGGTAGGCAGTAAGCAGAAGGCAGAAAGTGGAAAGCAGAAAGTAGAAGGCAGAAAGTAAAAAGTAGAAAGTAGAAAGCAGAAACTAGAATGCAGGTGTCATTCCGAGCGCAGATATCATGAGCCTTCGGCTCGCCACGGTGCATGAAAAAGCCTCGATTCCCGCTTTCGCGGGAATGACCGGCATCCGGTGATTTTCAGGGGAGAGCGACGAAACATTACGCCAGGGGCTTGTACCTTCTGATTTCTAGTTTCTGATTTCTGATTTTGGGACACCATGCTTGCTTTGATTACATTCGGAATCCTCTCGGTGGTCGCTCTGGCCTCCGGCATCATGGTCATTACCCGCCGGAATGCTATCCATAGCGTAATTTGGCTGATCGTGGCGCTGTTCGCGGTGGGGGGTATCTTCCTGCTGCAACACGCCGAGTTCCTTTTTGCGGTGCAGATCATTCTTTATGTGGGCGGCATCATGGTGCTGTTTTTGTTTGTCATCATGCTCGTCAACATTGACGTGTCATTGAAGCAGGCTCAGTTCAACCGTCAGTGGCAGCTTGGACTATTCACCGCCGTCTTAGTCTTCGCACAGCTTGTTTACGTGATTTACAAGATAGGGGCTGGTTTGAGCCTGCCGGCCCAGCCTACTGGTCCGGAGCCGGCGCACAATACCCAGGCGATAGGTCAGGCCCTTTACCAAACCTACATGTTGCCTGTCGAAATTGCTTCGCTCCTGCTACTGGTGGCCATGGTGGGTGCAGTGATCATGGCCAAGAGGAAGTTCGAATGATCCCGACTGCATATTACATCTTGCTGGGCAGCGGCCTTTTCACTATTGGGGTGATTGGCGTGTTGACGCGGCGCAACGTGCTCATCATCCTCATGTCCATCGAACTGATCTTGAACGCCGTCAACATCAACTTGGTGGCGCTCTCCCAGTATTTCCGCACCGTGGACGGGCAAGTGTTCGCCATTTTCGTGATTACGGATGCGGCTGCGGAAGCGGCGGTTGGCTTGGGTTTGATTATCGCGCTGTTCCGTAATAAGGAGACGGTGAACGCGGATGAGATTGATCTACTGAAATGGTAAATAGTGAATAGTTATGGATGGGTACAAGAGAATTGGGAGGCGGTTCGAGAGCGACTACGATGCTCCGAATCCCCGCAGGGGATTTATAAAGTAGCCGGGGGCAACGCCCCCGGACCGTAGATGCTCCGAAGGCTGACCCTGAAGGGGTCAAATTGGCCAGTGGCAGGCGGAAGCGTTCCAGCAGTACATTGCCCATCAAAAGGAAAGGTATAAGAAGCAGACCTTCGAAGAAGAACTCGTAATGCTGCTGGAGAGATACCAGGTTCCGTATGACGAGCGTTATATTTGGTCGTGAAACGCTACGCGACCCTTTCAGGGTCGGCATCGGTTTTGACTCCTTCCGGGGGCGTTGCCCCCGGCTACTAAATTGTGCCCCTGCGGGGCACAGCTTTCGGGTCAGCCTCGAATAGGCTTTGGACTTTTGCTATGGCGCTTGACTACATCTGGTTAATCCCCGTTTTCCCGATTCTTGGAGCGGTGATTCAGCTCCTCGTGGGGCGCAGACTGTCGAACAAGGCGGTTTCCGCTGTCTCCGTGGGGCTGCCGGGCGCTTCTTTCCTTTGGGCGCTGGGATGTTTCCTGGAATTTCTTAAACTGCCGGGAGATGTCCATGTCTTCAACAAAGTTATCTATTCATGGTTGGCGGCGGGAGTTTTCCGGTTGGCGGACGGCTCCCTGGGCAATTTGAACGTTCATGTGGGATTCCAGGTTGACCCGCTTTCCACCGTCATGATGCTGGTGGTGACGGGTATCGGCTTTCTTATCCATGTTTATTCCATCGGTTATATGGCGCATGAAGGGGGCTACTACCGGTTTTTTGGATACATGAATCTCTTCATGTTTTCCATGCTTGTCTTGGTGCTGGCGGACAACTACCTGATGATGTTCGTCGGCTGGGAGGGTGTGGGCCTCTGTTCTTACCTGCTGATCGGCTTCTACCTCCAGCGCAAGAGTGCTTCGGACGCCGGCAAGAAAGCATTTGTTGTAAATCGCATCGGGGACGCGGGATTTCTGCTGGGCGTCATGCTGATGGCGGTCACCTTTGGCAGCCTGGATTTCCAACGGGTCACCGCAGTGGCGCTTAGCGGACGCTTTCCAGTGGGGAGCAGCGTGATCGTGGCAATCTGCATCCTGCTTTTCATTGGCGCCACGGGGAAGTCCGCACAGATTCCTCTCTACACCTGGCTGCCTGACGCTATGGAGGGCCCCACGCCGGTGAGCGCTCTGATTCATGCGGCCACCATGGTGACGGCAGGTGTTTACATGGTGGCGCGTTCCAACGCGCTTTTCATCCTGGCGCCGACGGCGATGGCGCTGGTGGCTGGGATCGGCGCAGCCACTGCCATTTGGGCGGCAAGTATCGGACTGGTCCAAAACGACATCAAGCGCGTGCTGGCCTACTCGACGATCAGCCAGCTCGGGTACATGTTCCTGGCATGTGGGGTGGGGGCGTTCGGCGCAGGAATCTTCCATCTAATGACGCACGCCTTCTTCAAGGCTCTGCTCTTCCTGGGAGCGGGGAGCGTGATTCACGCTTTGAGCGGCGAGCAGGATATGCGCAAGATGGGAGGCCTTTGGAACCGAATCCCCACCACCGCGAAAACCATGCTTGTGGCTACGTTGGCCATCAGCGGTGCGCCTCTTTTCTCGGGATTCTTCAGCAAGGACGAAATCCTTTGGAAAGCCTTTTCCAGTCCTTACGGCGGCACATTGCTTTGGTTCGTCGGCTTCGTCACGGCAGGCCTCACGGCCTTTTACATGTTCCGGCTTTTCTTTATGACTTTCGCGGGTAAGTCCCGCGTGGCGCCTGAGGTCGACCATCATATCCACGAATCGCCAACGGCCATGACCCTTCCCCTCGTTTGCCTCGCGGTGGGGGCGTTGGCCGCCGGGTACATCGGCTGGCCGAAGACGCTTGGCGGCTCGAACCGTTTCGAGCATTTCCTGGAGCCCGTTTTTGAGGCCCCTTCGGCGGTGTCCACGGTCGCCCGCGGTGAATTCAGTCTGATGCTGCTTTCAGTGGCCGTGGCCGTAGCAGGCTTCATGGTGGCGTATTTCTGGTACGTTAAGCATCCGGAAGCCCCCGGCCGCGCGGCGGCCAAGGCTGGTCCGATTTACCGGCTGGTGCTCAACAAGTATTACATCGACGAACTCTACGATGCGCTTTTTGTAAACCCCACGAAGAACCTCGGCAACGGCCTCGCCGCCTTCGATATGGCAGTGGTGGATGGAGGAGTGAATGGCGTGGGCTGGGTTACGCGGATGTCCGGGGAACTCTCGCGCTTGTGGGATACCTGGGTCATTGATGGGCTGGTGAACGTGGGGGCGTTTCTGGTCAAGGCCATGAGTTACCCGGTGCGGGTCATTCAGACCGGTCTGGTGCAGAATTATGCCTGGATGATTACTCTGGGTGTGCTGATTTTCATGGTGTATTACCTGGTGCATTTTTAGGGATGTAGGGGCGCCCCTTGCGGGTGCCCATTGCCGGAGGGCAGGCGCAATGCCTGCCCCTGCATCCGACGACATTTGACTTTCAACTGCTCTTCCGAGGTCAACGATGGCTTTTTTTCATGACCACATTCTGAGCTTCATCCTGTTTACGCCGGCTGTGGGTTTGATTACGCTCATGTTTGTGCCCGGCGAGAACAAGCAAGCCATCCGTTGGTGGGGCAACATCGCCATGTTCATTGGCTTCCTTGTGTCGCTCCCACTGGTATTCTGGTTTGCGGGGGAGGCGCCGGATCAGCAGTTCAAATTCCTGGAAATTCATGACTGGATACCCAGCATCGGCGCGCAGTTCCACCTCGGCATTGACGGCATCAGCTTCTTGCTCATTATGTTGACCACGGTTCTCGGCTTCCTTGCGGTCCTTTCCTCATGGACGGCGATTCAAGAGCGGGCCAAGGAATACTACGCCATGTTCCTGCTTTTGCAGGTAGGCATGCTGGGCGTTTTCATGTCCCTGGACTTTTTTCTCTTTTACGTTTTCTGGGAAGTCATGCTGGTGCCGATGTATTTCATCATCGGTGTCTGGGGCGGGCCGCGGAAGCTTTATGCCGCCATCAAGTTCTTCCTCTATACCCTTACCGGTTCCGTCTTGATGCTGATCGGGATTTTGACTCTCTACTACCGTTATCACACCGATACCGGCGTCTATACATTCGACCTCATGCAACTGATGCAGCACACCTGGCCCTTGAACCTTCAATGTTGGGTTTTCTGGGCATTCATGATCGGGTTTGCCATCAAAGTTCCGATGTTTCCGTTCCACACCTGGCTTCCTGACGCCCATGTGGAAGCTCCAACGGCGGGCTCGGTCATACTTGCTGCCGTACTGCTGAAGATGGGGACCTACGGCTTCATTCGTTTTTCGCTTCCCCTTTTGCCGGAAGCCAGTCGCAATCCCACGATCGTCAGAGTCATGGTGGTGCTTTCCATTATTGCGATCATTTACGGCGCGTTGGTTTCCATGATGCAGCGCGACATGAAGAAGCTGATCGCATATTCTTCTGTCAGTCACCTGGGCTTTTGCACGCTGGGAATTTTCGCCTTGAACCCGCACGGCTTGCAGGGTAGCGTCATCCAGCAGATCAATCACGGAATATCGACCGGCGCGCTCTTCTTGATAGTGGGGCTGATCTATGAGCGCCGCCATACGCGCGAGATCAAGGAATTTGGCGGGCTTTCCAATGTAATGCCCGTGTATGCCACCTTGTTTATGATTGTGATGCTTTCCTCGATCGGGCTGCCTCTACTGAATGGCTTTATCGGAGAGTTCACCATCCTCCAGGGCGCCTTCGAAGTGAACTGGCATTGGGCCGCGTGGGCCGTGGTAGGAATCGTGCTGGGTGCGGCCTACATGCTCTGGCTCTATCAGCGGACCATGTTCGGCGCCTGCGACAACCCCAAGAACCAGGTGCTCAAGGATCTGAACTTCCGGGAGATCATGACCCTGGTTCCCTTGATTATCTGGGCTTTCTGGATCGGGCTTTACCCCAAGCCGTTTTTCAAAATACTCGATAAACCCGTGGCGGCAATCGTGGAGCGGGTTAACCCGGACTTTTATCGGCCTGCGGCAGCCAATATCACCATAACGCTTCCCATGCAGGCTTCTCCGCCGGCGCAGGTTGAGCCCGGGGCGGCTAAAGAGCCTGCATTGCCTGCGGCGCCCCTACCTGCAGGAGTCGCGCACTAATGGTCGCTCCCTTCTTCCACACTTCGGACTATCACGCGATTAAGCCGGAAATCCTCCTGGCCATGTTCGGGCTGGCGATCCTGCTCTTCGATTTCCTGCTCCAGAAGCGTGACAAGTACATGAATGCCGTGACTGCGCTGGCGGGCTTGGCCCTGGCGGGTCTTAAGTTGGTGATGTTTTGGTTCGTGCTGGGTGGACAATCGTACCACGCCTTCGGCGGCGCCTTCAGGCTCGATTCTTTCGCGATTTTTTTCAAACTCATCATCATTATCGCCACGGCGGTCGTGGTGCTGCTCTCCGTGAAGTATCTCGAGATTGAGAATGCAAACCTGGGCGAGTACTACGCCCTGCTCCTCTTCGCCGCCGTGGGGATGCTGTTTATGGCTTCGGGGACTGATCTCATTGTGCTGTTTATTTCCCTCGAGCTCATGGCGCTATGCGAATACATCCTCTCAGGCTTTCTGCGTGGCAAGCAGCGGTCAAACGAAGCGGCGGTGAAGTTCTTCCTGCTGGGAGCTTTTTCCTCGGGCTTGCTCCTTTACGGAATGTCTCTGCTGTACGGCATCGGCGGTTCGACGAACTTATTGGTGATTGCACAACGGTTATCGGATCGCCCTGTGCACGATCCTCTGGCTTGGGTCGCGATGATTACGCTTCTGGCGGGAATCTACTTCAAAGTGGCGGCGGTGCCTTTCCACCAGTGGACACCGGACGTGTACGAAGGCGCCCCAACCACCATCACGGCCTTTATTTCTGTGGCCCCGAAAGTAGCTTCATTCGCATTCTTCATTCGTATTTTGATCTCCGGCTTGTGGCCGCTGCGGAGCGAGTGGCAGGTGTTGACGATTGGAGTCGCCATCGCCACTATGACCCTGGGGAACTTGGCGGCTATAACCCAGACCAACATCAAACGGTTCTTCGGCTACTCCGCAATTGCTCACGTGGGCTACCTGTTGCTTGGCCTCGTTACCGCCGCTGACGGAAACCAGGAAGGCTTGACGGCCATTGCCATCTACCTCCTTGTCTATGCTTTCATGAATCTCGGGGCCTTCGCGGTGATCATCGTGATGCGGCGAAAGGACCTGATCGGCGACGAGATTGATGACATGTCCGGCTTGATGGCACGCGCGCCAGGAATGGCCATCCTCATGCTTATTTTCCTACTTTCGCTGGCGGGTATTCCGCCCACAGCGGGGTTTATCGGGAAGTACTTCATCTTCCTTTCCCTGGTCGAAACAGGACATTACTACTTGGCCGTCCTGGCGGTGGCTTATTCCGTTGTCGCGTTGTATTATTATTTCCGAATTGTAGTTGCGATGTTTATGAGAAAGGCGACGGAGGCCATTCCTTTGGCGACCGGTGCGGGTGTGCGAGTGGCGCTCGCCGTTACCCTGAGCATGACGTTGGTGATCGGGGTTTACCCCCAGCCTTTCATCTTGATAGCGCGTGAGGCCATTCGGCCCTTCTTTATGTGAGAGGAGGGCTTATGCGGAGGAGTACCGGGAAGCAGGCCAGCATCTGGGCCCAAGTGGGGTTTTATTCGAGCCTGGGTATTATTTTGCCTGCGGGTGCGGTTTTAGGTGGTGCAAGCGGATGGTACCTGGATCGCTGGCTGCATACCTCGCCGCTGCTGACTATGGTGATGGGATTTCTGGGGGCAGGGGGCGGTTTTCTTGAGCTTCTGCGGATACTGAAACGAGCGGAGAAAGATGCAGACGGAGATAATTCAAGCCCCGGAACTGGCTCGAGCTGAAGCGCGCCTGCCGCGTTGGATGATGCTCTGTGGTATCCTGGCGTTCATTGTGATTCTGTTGTGCGGGCAGTTAAGAATCGCGGTCAGTTTTGGCTTGGGGGCCGGATTGGGAATCTTGAACTATTATTGGCTTCACGAGGCGGTGGAAGCCCTGGTGAAGGCCGGCCAGTCCCGAATTCCAAAGTCGGTGGTGGCAAAATTGTTGATAAGATATCCCGTCGCGTTCGGTTTAGTGCTTGTCGCTTTCAAGACCGGGTGGTTGCCTCCTATGGCTATTCTGGCCGGGCTGTTTGTCCCGGTTGCCGGGGTTCTGATTGAAGCAATCATCCAAATTGGGGAGGGATTACTTTCGCCCCATCCGTCCTGAGGAGGTTGAGACTCTTTAAGAAGAAGCATGGAACATCAACTTTGGTTTACGACAATCTTGAATAAACTATTGGGGGGCGTGGTAACGCCTTTGCTGGCGAAGGTTGGACAAGCGTCTTCGGATCCTGCCCATCCGATTCCGAATTACGTCGCGATGGAAGTGTTTGTCATCTTACTGATGATGGTGGGAGTTGTTATTCTTCGCAGGAGTTTGTCGGTTGAAAACCCTGGCAAGTTTCAACATCTGATGGAAGTCGTAGTCCAATTCGTACAGGGTATGTGCGAAGAGATCATCGGCCACGGGAGCGGCCGTTACGTGGCGATGCTTGGGACTCTCGGGATTTTCATCGCTCTGTGTAATTTGCTGGGGCTCATGCCGACCTTGCAGACGCCAACGGGTCACATTCAGGTGACGCTAGGCTGTGCAGTGACAGCGTTCCTTTATTACAATTTTCAAGGGGTCCGCCAGCATGGGGTGATTGGCTATCTCAAGCATCTCTGCGGGCCGATGCTGGCCATCGCGGTCATTATGTTTCCGATTGAAGTCATTGGGAACCTGGGCCGGCTGCTTTCACTCAGCGTGCGTCTTTACGCCAACATGATGGTGGGTGACCTGCTTGAGGCCGTATTTGGCGCGCTGGTCCCCATCGCAGTGCCTTCGGTGTTCATGGCTCTGCACGTTTTCGTCTCACTCTTGCAGGCGTACATTTTCATGCTCTTGCCTGCCGTTTATATCAGCATGGCAGTTTCAGAGGAGCACTAGTTTTTGCAATGGATGTAACGCGGGCGTCTCGCCCGCTGGCGCGGGAGCGTCCCGCTCCCGCAAGAGGGTGCGGGCAGGATGCCCGCGCTACAACAAGTTCGCGAGCGTGAGTCCTGCCTGTTTGAGGGTTGGCGGGAAACCACCCACTGGCGGAAATTCATAGGGAACTCGCCCCAAGGTGGGGGAGAGTTCAGAGGAGGGAGAAAGTGAAACGTTACGTTGCGATCTTAGTGACACTGTTGGGAGCCTTGCTAGTTGCAGCGCCGGCATTCGCCCAGGGTACGGCGAGTGGTGGTGGAAGCTCAGATAATACCAAATGGGTGATTATCACTGCCGGATTTGCTATGGCGATCGCTTCCGCCGTTTGTGGCTATGCTCAGTCGAAGGCCACCGCAGCAGCCTGTGAAGGCTTGGCGCGCAATCCGGGCGCCCGGCCCGGCATCCAGTTTGCCCTGATTTTGGCACTGGTATTGATTGAGTCGATGGCCCTGTACACTTTTGCTGTCATCTTTGCCAAAGTGAAGATTGGGTAGTACGGGGACTCTGCGCCGGTTCGGTCAAAAGAGGGGAGGCTTCGGCCTCCCCTCTTTGTTCTATTCACCGGCCCCTGCTTGACGAGGACCTTTCAATCCCAGGGCTCGTCCGAGACGCTTGAGAAAATCATCGGGTGTGGCTTTGGCATTTATGGAAGTGGAATCCCTGCCGCGTTTGAAAAGTTCAGGAGCAGGTTGGGAAAGAGACCCAGATAGAAGATGCCGACCACGCTCACCGCCAGCGCAGTACGGAGCGCCATAGGCAAAGGGTCTGTTGAAGCCTCGGTTTTGCCTTCCCGCATGTACATAGCGACAACGATCCGAAGGTAGTAATACACGGAGACGACGCTGTTCAGCAAAGCGATGATGGTGAGCCCAATCAAGTGGGAGTGAATGGCGGCGCGGAATAGGAATAACTTTCCGAAGAACCCTGCCGTGGTTGGGATGCCGGCGAGTGAAAGCAGGAAGACGGTCAAGCAAGCGGCGATGCCCGGCCGGACGTAAGCCAACCCCGTGTAATCGTCAATTTGCGTCGAGCGCTCGTCATTTCCGGCCAGGTGGGCGATCAAGACAAATACCCCCACGTTCATCAATGCATAAGCGGTGAGGTAAAAGAGTACGGCGGAGGTGCCCTCACTGCTTCCCGCAGCCACCCCGACCAGAACGTAACCGGCTTGAGCAATCGCCGAGTATCCCAGCAGCCGCTTGATGTTCGTTTGCCAGAGGGCCGCAAGATTGCCCATGCACATGGTCAGAATCGCTGAGACCCAGATTATCCAAAAGCTCGTGGAACCTGATGAGGACAAGCCTCCCTGGAAAATCCGCAGAAGAACCGCGAAGGCCGCCGCCTTAGGTCCAACCGAAAGGAACGCAGTCACCGGCGCAGGCGCTCCCTGGTAAACATCCGGCGTCCAGATATGAAAAGGGGCGATCGAAAGCTTGAACGCCAAGCCCACGAACATCAAGAGAAGGGCAACGCGCGCCAGCGTTGTCCACTGCGCCGGATGGGCAAGCCGTGCGCTCAACTCCAACAGGTTGATGGTGCCCGTCAATCCGTAAACAAAGGCAATCCCGTAAAGGAAGAAGGCTGTCGCAAACGAGCCAAGCAGGAAGTACTTGAGCGATGCCTCGTTGGAGAGAGCGTCTTTGCGCTTAAAGCCGGCGAGAATGTAGGTGGAGATGGAAGATATCTCGAGGCCGATGAACACCATGATGAGGTCGGTGGAAGAGGCCATAAAGCACATTCCTGCCGTGCCCAACAGGATCAATGCGTAGAACTCTCCGTGTTGAATACCTTCGCGCTCGAGGTAGTTGATGGAACCCAGCAACGCCAGCGCCGCGACCAGCAAGAAAAGGCAGAAGAAGTAGAAACTGAAATGGTCGGCAGCGATGGACCTGCCGAAGGCCAGGCCGGGACTATCGGAAGTCCGCAGAGTGCCGCCCGCCGCAGCTAGCACTCCCACCAAAGCAAGCCACCCGAGCAAAGACCTTCTCCCGGGAGGAACGAAAGGGTCGAGGACCATGACCAGGATTCCAAATCCACAGAGGATGATTTCCGGGAGAATCCTCAACAGGTCTGTGGGCTGGAAGGCGATCATCGTGCTACCCCCGCAGGTGTGCCAACGGGAAAATTGCTGGTGCCGTTACCCCCGCGTAAGCGGGGGGCCATTTCAGTCAGCATTTGGGCTGGATTCCCGCTTTCGCGGGAATGACCGCCATGGGTTGATTTTCGACTCATAGTCATGCCATTTGAATCAATCCGTTGCATGACTGCGGCCACGCTACGGTCCATGCGCCGCAAGAATGGCTGGGGATAAATCCCCATGGCAAGAATCACAATCACCACGGTGGCTAGGATGAGCTTCTCAAGCGCGCTGCAATCCGGAAGATTCCGATTCTTGTCATTCCTAATCTCGCCATAAAAAACGCGTTGGTACATCCAGAGCAAATAGACGGCGGCCAGCACCACACCCAGGGCGGCCAGTGCAGCGTATACCACCCGGCTATGGTAGGAGCCGACGATAATCAGAAACTCGCCCACGAATCCGTTCAGCATGGGGAGGCCAAGGGAAGAAAGGGTCACGATCAGGAAGAACGTGCTGTAGACCGGTAGAGAAGTGGCGAGGCCGCCAAACTCGCTGATGAGCCGTGTGTGACGGCGCTCGTAGAGCAGGCCAACAAGAATGAAAAGAGCGCCGGTCGAAATACCGTGGCTGAACATTTGGTAGATGGCGCCTTCCATTCCCTGGGTGTTGAGAACAAAGATCCCCAGCACGCAGAAGCCAAGGTGCGCCACCGAGGAATACGCTACCAGCCTCTTCAGATCAGGCTGGACCATCGCCACCAGCGCGCCATAAATGATTCCGATGATGGCCAGGATGATGACCATGGGAGCGAACTCGCGCGAGGCGCGAGGGAACAGCGGCAGGCAGAAGCGCAACATGCCATAGGTCCCCATTTTCAGCAGCACACCGGCCAGAATCACGGAGCCCGCGGTAGGCGCCTCAACATGCGCATCCGGCAGCCAGGTGTGAAATGGGAACAAAGGGACCTTGATCGCAAAAGCCACAAAGAAGGCGAGGAAGAGCCATCGCTCAGTGGAGGGCGGCAACAAATGACCGCTCGTGAATGCCCCGACGATTCGCAGCAGGTCGAAAGTTCCCGTCACGCTGTGAAGGTAGAGGATGCCCACCAGCATCAGGGCGGAGCCTACCATGGTGTACAGAATGAACTTCACTGCCGCGTAGACCCGCCGCTCGTGACCCCAAATGCCAATCAGGAAATACATGGGGATCAACATGACTTCCCAAAAGACAAAGAAAAGCACAAGGTCGAGCGACGCGAAGACGCCGATCATTCCGGTCTCGAGCGCCAGCAGGAAAATGAAGAACTCCTTCACCCGCCGGGTAATGCTGCTCCAGGATACAAGCACGCAAAGGGGCATCAGGAATCCTGCCAGCAGGATAAGCAGCGCGCTCAGGCCATCCACGCCCAGGTGATAGTTAATCTCCGGTACGGCGATCCAGGGGCGCATCTCGGTAAACTGCATGCCGGGGGTGTCGTCCCGCAAGCCGGCGTAAAGCACGACGGTCACGATGAACGTCAGCAGCGAAGTCACCAGCGCTACCCAACGGATTTGCCGGGCGTGCGCGCTGCCGAGGAAAGCGATGAGGACTGCTCCCGCCAGCGGCAGAAGGACTGCGATCGTGAGAAGATGCTCAGCTACCCAGGACATAAATTGAGCCAGTTACGTTTCGTCTTGCGCGAGTCGGTTGTTCATTGTCCGTAGTCCGTTGTCCGTTGTGACCAGTGCGCAATAGGTGGCAGGCAGGGAAAGCCCTCTTCCACCTTTCAGCCCACCGCTTACTGCCAAGTGCCTGCCTTCCCTGACACCTGGCACCTGAAACCTGACACCTGCCCTCACCGAGGCCAGAGGACGTAAACCATCCAAAGCGTAGCCCCCAGCAGGACCCACGAGGCATAGCTTCGGATATTGCCGGATTGAATGCGGCGCAGCAGGCTTCCAACCTCAGCCACAGTCTCGCCGGTTCCATTCACCATGACTCCATCAATAGCTTTTGCGTCCACACGCTGCCAGAGGATCTTCTCCGACCCTACTCGAAGTGGCCGGACGACCAACCAGTTATAGAACTCATCGACATAGTATTTGTGGATCAGTACCTTGTAGAGCCCGCTGAAGCGCTCAGCCACGCGGTCAGGCCAGCGAGTGAATTTCAAATAGAACCCATAGGCAATGAGGATGCCGACCGCTGCGAAGAGCAATGCGAACATCATTAAAGCGCCACTGCTGAGCTCGTGGCCAGCATGGTGCGCAGAAGCCTGAAGGAAATCCTGCGAGGGTTTGAACACGGGCTCCAGGTAACGATCAAAGCCTTCGCTTCCCCCAAATGCCTTCGGCCAGCTCACGTCGCCCACAACAACCGAGAAAACCGCCAGCACGAGGAGTGGCATCGTCATCTTCGAGCCACTTTCGTGCACGTGGCGTTCGACTTCGGGCGCCAGGCGCGAAGTCCCGAAGAATGTCATGAAGAGCGCGCGGAACATATAAAAGGCCGTCAGACCTGCGGTAAGGGTGGCAAGCCAGTACAGCCAGGGTTGGCCGAGGGGTCCTTCATATGCCCCGGCCAGGATTTCATCCTTACTGAAGAATCCTGATAGCCCCGGAACCCCACTAATGGCCAGCGTCGCAATGAAGAAGGTCAGGAACGTGGTCTTCATCTTGTGCCGTAGGCCGCCCATCTTGCGCATGTCCAGTTCCCCGTCCAGAGCGTGCATCACGCTCCCGGATGCCAGGAAGAGGAGAGACTTGAAGAAGGCGTGGGTCATGAGGTGGAAGATTCCGGCGGCGAACACCCCAACCCCGCAGCCGATGAACATGTACCCAAGCTGGCTGATGGTGGAATAGGCCAGCATCCGCTTGAGATCGTTTTGGGTAAGGGCAATCGTCGCCGCAAAGAAGGCCGTCACGCAGCCAACCACGCCCACAACTTCAAGGGCGAGGGGCGCATGTGAATAGACCAAGTTCGACCTCGCCACAAGGTAGACCCCGGCAGTAACCATAGTGGCGGCATGGATCAAGGCGCTCACCGGCGTAGGACCTTCCATGGCGTCCGGAAGCCAAATGTAAAGTGGGATTTGGGCCGATTTCCCAACCGCCCCCAGGAAGAAGAGAATGCCGATGGCTGTTAACGTCCCCTGCATTTCACCGGCATGTAACGCGCCGATGCTGGCGAAAGTCTGCTGGAAATTCAGCGAGCCAAACGCCCAGAAGAGTAGCGCCACGCCCACGGTGAATCCCGCGTCACCGAGGCGCGTGACGATGAACGCCTTCTTCCCAGCGTCGGAAGCTGACTGCTTGCGGAAATAAAAGCCAATGAGCAAATAGGAACAAAGCCCCACGCCTTCCCAACCCACAAACATGAGCGGGTAGTTGGCGGCGGTCACCAGCGTCAGCATCATGAAGAGAAAGAGGTTCAAGTAAGTGAAATAGCGATAATAGCCGCCCTCGTGCTCCATGTACCCCCTGGAGTAAAGGTGAATCAGGAAGGCAACAATCGTGACCGTCACGCTCATGACCAGCGTGAGCCGATCGTAGTACAGAGCATAATCAGCGTGAAGGTTTCCGGACTCAATCCAGGTAAAGTAGCTGTGGACGAAAGGCGCAGGTTGGCCGGCGGAGCTTGAATACGTCCAAGCGCAGAGCAGCGCGAAGACCATGGAGAGTCCTGGGGCGCCGCATCCGACCAGGGAGACCACTGCTCGCGAAAAACGCCGGCCGAATAGGCCGTTCAAAATTGTCCCCACCAAGGGTGGGAGCAGCATGAAGATGAGCAAACTTACCATAATGAGCAGTCAGTATCCAGCCTTCAGCGCTCAGCTATCAGCCGTCAGCTCACAGCCGGAATAACGAGACTCTCTGTGTCCTCTGTGGCTTTCAAGCTCTAACACAGAGCTCACGGAGCATTTCAGTGGCCTCTGTGTTGAGGTTCTTCTACGCAAGAAGCACACAGAGACATCTTCCCGGGCCGAAAGGAATCTGAGAACTAACACCACAGTGCTCACTGCCTAGCCCTTTCTGCTTCTGAAGTTCCGCAGGTCCAGAGGGCGAGACCTGCGCTACATCTTCATCGAATCGAGATCCTCAATGTTGAGTGAGTTGCGGTTTTGATAAAGTGCGATGATGATGGCCAGGCCGACGGTCGCTTCGGCCGCCGCCACCACGATCACGAAGAAAACAAACAACTGCCCGTCCAGGTTTCCCAAATACCGCGAGAAACCGATGAAAGCCAGGTTGACCGCGTTAAGCATCAGCTCAATGCACATGAAAACCGTGATGATGTTTTTCCGAAAAACAAACCCTGCCGCCCCAATCACGAAAAGTGTGACGCTGAGTGCCAATACGTGTGAAAGTGGAACCATTCTCTGAACCTCAGAGCTCCTTCTTGGCCAGGACCACGGCGCCCAGGATCGCCACCAGGATCAAGATCGACGTGACCTCGAATGGCAACGAGTAATTCTTGAACAAGAGGTGACCCACGGCGACAGGTCCGGCGTCCAAAGATGCGGCAGGGCGAACGTTGGCCCCGGAGAACTGTCGCCAGACTGCAAACAAAACTTCCCCAAGGAAAGCAGCAACCAGGGGTGCGCCGAGCCAATGCGCCATTCGACTGCGTTGGCGAGGGTCTTCCCGGCCTGCGTTCAGGAGCATGATGACAAAGACAAACAACACCATAATGGCGCCGGCGTAAACAATCACCTGGATGACAGCGATGAATTCTGCGCCCAGCAACAGGTAGACTGCCGCCAGCGAACACAGCACTACGATGAGCGAAAGGGCGCTATGTACAGGCATGCGCTGCGCGACGACGCTTATGGCCGCAAGCACGGCCAGAGCAGCGAAAATGTAAAAAAGCACAACCATGTGTTCTAAGAAGAACTGATCCAGGCAACCACAAAACTCGTCACCAGAATGTTCAGTACGCCCACCGGCAGCAGAAATTTCCAACCGAAAGCCATTAACTGATCGTATCGGAAGCGGGGCAGAGTGCCGCGTATCCAGACATAGAAAAACAGGAAGCAAAAGAGCTTTGCGCAAAACCAAAAGAGAGGGAGGATCACGCGAAGCGCGTAGGGCCCAAAAACGGGGCCATGCCATCCGCCAAAAAACAGTATGGTGGCCAGGCAGGAGACGGTGATCATGTTGGCATATTCGGCCATGAAGAACATGGCGAATTTCATGCTGCTGTACTCGGTATGAAATCCCCCCACTAACTCGCTCTCGCCTTCCGGCAAATCAAAAGGAACTCGGTTGGTTTCCGCGACGGCAGCCGTTAGGTATACGAGGAATCCCACCGGCTGCACGAAAATGTTCCAGTGGGGAAGCAAGGTGTTAATTCCGCCAATATGCCAGAAGCCCGCTTGACTATTCACGATTCCGCGAAGGCTCAACGTCCCTGCGATCATCAGAACGCCCACCACGCCCAAGCTCAGCGACAGCTCGTAGCTGATCATCTGGGCGGAAGAACGAAGCCCGCCCAGCAGTGAGTACTTGCTATTCGATGACCATCCGGCCAGCGCAATGCTGTAAACCCCCAGCGAAGTCACAGCGAAAATAAAGAGCAGACCGACATTCAAATCCGTAATCTGAAAACTGATCGTGTGGCCATAAATCGTAAAATTCTCTCCGAATGGAATCACAGCGATGGAGAGCAAGGCCAGGGTAAATCCCAAGAAGGGCGCCAGCCAGTAGATGAACTTGTCGGCATCAAGGGGCACGATATCTTCTTTGAAAATGAACTTAATCCCATCAGCGATAGGTTGGAGAAGGCCGTGTGGCCCAACCAAGTAAGGCCCCCAGCGGGCCTGGATGTGCGCCACTACTTTCCGTTCCAACCAGGTCAGATAGGCGACCGTAGTCATCAACACTGCGAAAACCACTGCGATTTTTATCAGGGTGATAAGGAGCGACAACCCTGCGTCAGAAAATGTGGCCATAGGGCTTCTTGGCTTCGTCCACTGAATTCAGCGCCCAACTGTAACGACTCACTGTCCCCGAAGTAAAGAGCGAATCACGGGAGGAAAAAACCAGCCCCGCGCCCTCCAGCTCAGGTGGCATCCCCTGGGGCCTCGTCGGGATCGCCCGGCCGACCAGCAGGCTGGGAAGAAGGACCGCGTACCCGAACACTTTGGCAATAATCTCCCGCATGACATCGTCAGCTGATTGGTAATTCCATTTATGGTCAAACAAGCGGGCCAATACAAGCAGGATCTCGAGGTCGCTCCGGGTTCCAGCTTTGCGCATGGTCTTCTTAAGCGCCTGCACCTGGCCACAGGTGTTCGTGACGGTGCCCGATTTCTCTGCGAAACTTGTTGCGGGCAGGACCACATCCGCCGCTTCCGTAGTCTCCGTCGGGAAAAGTTCAGCGACCATCAGGAAGGCCAGCTTGCTCAAGGACTCTTTCGAAATCTTGAGCGTCTTGACAGGATTAGACCCGAAGACGAGTAAGGCCTTGATTTGTCCTGTTCCGATACCCCCGACGATTTGCAGAAGATTGAGCCCGTGACTTACGGGGATCTTCGCCTGCCAAGCGGATTCAAAACTTCCGCGAGCCGCATCATCGGTAATGGGTGAGTACCCCGGAAGAGCCCCGGGGAGAACGCCCATGTCTGCCGCTCCACGTGAATTAGCGTAGTCGCCAAGGGCAATGAATCGCGTGCGGCCGGGAAGCGAGAGTCCCCAACGGACCAAATCGCGAACCGCTGCGCCCTGAATTTCGTCGCCGAAAATAATGATGGTGTCGCTTTCCTTCTGAAGCTTCTCCCGCAGTGAATTAAGAGTGTCAACCTCGTCGACGGCAAGATCCGCCGAGGGTGTTTCGGCTCCTGCCAGCGCGCGGATCGCTTCTGCTTCACCACGAGGTCTTACCGAAAGATAGAGGCTCGACTGGCGACGGAGTTTGATCTCCTGATGGTTGATGACGTAGAGCCGCGCTCCTTGCCGCTGAACCGCCTGTCGAATCTGATATGCCGCCAGCGGATGCTGGTGGCTTGGGTCGTTCCCAACCAGCAGGATGCTGGAGGCGTCCAGGATATCCTCCATCGCCGCATGCCGGTCGGCGGCCTGCGATTCGGTTAAGGCGCGCACCAGGGAAGAGTAATCGGCTGTGCGGTGGTGGTCCAGGTTGTTCGTGCCCAAGATGGTGCGCGTGAACCGCCCGAGGAGATAGTTCTCCTCGTTAGTTGTGCGATTGGAGCCGATGACCGCGATTGCTTCCGGTCCATATTCCGCCAAGATGCCCTTGAGCCGTTCGACCGTCACGCCAAGAGTTTCATCCCAAGTACTACCTACCTGCTGACCGTTGCGACGGATCAGAGGAGCCGTGAGCCGTTTGTCGCTATTGACGAAGTCCCATCCGAAACGGCCCTTGACACAAAGGAACTCGCCATTGAACCCGGAAAGGTCGCGGTTGTTGGCTCGAATGATCTGATTGTTCCGAACGGAGAGGGTCGTCTTGCAGCCGTCGCCGCAGTGATTGCAGATCGTCCCCGTATAGGTCATCTCCCATGGCCGGGTGTGGTAGCGGTAGGTCCCGCTGGTGAGCGCGCCCACCGGGCATATATCAATGCACATCCCGCACTCTTCGCATTCCAGTTGCTCTCCGCGATTGGGAATAATCTCGCTATGCGCGCCGCGGAAACCGATACCGTAGGCGTTGACGTCCAATCCTTCATCGCATACCCGGACGCAGCGGTAGCACAGGATGCAGCGCGGCCAATCATAATAGACAAGGGTGGAGAACTTCTTCTCATCGTGATGGAGCTTGGACTCCATGAAGCGGGTCTCAGCAGCCCCGTATCGGAAGACGGCGTCCTGGAGCTCACATTCTCCGCCCTTGTCGCAAACCGGACAATCCAAGGGGTGGTTAGTAAGCAGGAACTCGAGCATGGCCTTCCGAGCATTCTTCACTTCCTCAGTGTCAGTGTGGACCACCATCCCATTGGTCACCACCGTAGTGCAGGCGGTTTGCAGCTTGGGCATCCTCTCGATGGCGACCAGACACATGCGGCAGGCGCCCTGTAAGGTCAGGTTTGGGTAATAGCAGTAAGAGGGTATCTCGATACCCACTTGCTTGGCGGCTTCAATCAGCAAGGTGCCGGCGGGGGCCGTCACGGCCCTGCCATCGATGGTGAACTTGACCGGCTCGGGTGCAGCTCCCTTCTTGGTCGTGAGACTGGGCATCAAGGCCGAACTACGAGTGTAAGGACCCGGAATTTGACGGTTCTCTTCCTTCAGAGGGTGGTCCAAGATCTCGAAACCCGGGTCTTGCGTCCGGTCTTTCATGCTACGGTCACCGCCTTTTTCTCGTATGGGCAATAGCCCAGTTTCAGGTGCGCTTCGAATTCAGGCCGGAACTTCTTCAGGATGCTGATGGTAGGCATCGCCGCCGCGTCTCCGAGGGGACAGAGCGTTTTGCCCAGCATGTTGTATGAAACGTCCAGAGCCGTGTCCGGATCTTCCGGCAGTCCGGCGCCAGCGTGGAATCGTTCGAGCAGCAACTTCAGCCACGATGTCCCCTCGCGGCAGGGGATGCACCAACCGCAAGATTCGTGGGCGTAGAACTTCATGATACGGTGGGCGACTTTCACCATGCAGGTTTCTTCGTCCAGAACTACGACTCCGCCGGAGCCCAGCATGGAGCCGATTTTGGCCACGGCATCGAAATCCATGGCGACGTCAATTTCGTCAGCCGTCAGCACGGGGCAGGAAGAACCGCCGGGGATCACAGCTTTCAACTTCTTGCCGCCCAACACTCCGCCGCCTACCTCCTCGATCATGCGCCGGAGCGGAAAGCCCATGGGCAGTTCATAGACTCCCGGCCTTTCAATGTGGCCGCTCAGGCAAAAGAGGCGAGTGCCTCCGTTCTTGGGCGTTCCCAGCTTGGCGTACCATTCCGCGCCGTTCAGGATGATGTGTGGGACGTTTGCCAGCGTCTCGACGTTGTTGATGATTGTCGGGCCTCCGTAGAGTCCCACGATAGCAGGGAAGGGAGGCTTGATGCGTGGGTACCCGCGCAGTCCTTCCAGCGAATTCAAGAGCGCTGTTTCCTCGCCACACTCATAGGCGCCCGCACCCGTGTGGGTGCAAATGTCAAAATCAAAACCCGTTCCCAGGATGTTCTTTCCCAGCCACCCGCGTGCGTAGGCCTCTTCCAGGGCACGATCAACAATGTCCATCAAATAGCGGTATTCTCCCCGGATGTAGATATAACCTTGGTGGGACCCGATGGCGAACCCGGCTATGCTCACCCCCTCGATCAATTGGTGGGGATCGTATTCCAATAACGGCCGGTCCTTGCAGGTTCCCGGCTCGCTCTCATCCGCGTTGCAGATCACGTACTTGGGCTTGGCGGATTGTTTGGGTACGAAACTCCACTTCATGCCGGTGTTGAAGCCCGCCCCACCGCGACCTCGGAGGCCGGAGTTCTTCATCTCATTGATGACAGCGTCCGGCCCCATTTCGAACGCCTTCTTCAAGGCTTTGTAGCCGTCGTGCTGGAGATAGACGTCAATCGAGGTCGAGTTCGGGATACTAAACCGCTGGGTGAGAACCTTCACCTCCAGCGGCGATCCTTTGGCGTAATTTTGATAATCCGACATGAATTCGTGGTCCGTGCTAAAGCGTTATCGCGTAAGAACCGTTCCGGTCTCGATTCAAGACCCCCTCACCCCTAACTCCTCTCCCCCAAGGGGGAGAGGGGAAACATAATTCGATTTCCACCGCCCTCTCCCCCTTGGGGGAGAGGGTGTCCCGATCTGATCGGGACAGGAGCGGGGGTTGTTCGGCGACCAATGCACTGGTTATTTCGAGACGACTGCCCTCCGCCTACTGCTTATTGCCTACTTCTTCCGACTCCCCCGCCACAAATCTTGGTCCCGCTTACTGGCTCCCGTTCTTCCTCAACTTCTCCAAAAGCGCATCAATCTTCTCCGGAGTGAGGTCTTCGTAAAAGTCGTAATTCACTTGCATGGCCGGCGCGCCACAACAAGCGCCGAGGCATTCGACTTCCTCCAAGGAGATTAGTCCGTCAGGCGTCGTCTCCTTATGGCCAATCCCGAGTCGTTTCTTGCAGTGTTCGAGGATTTCCTCTCCACCCCGAACCATGCACGAGACGTTGGTGCACACCTGAAGGTTGTACTTGCCCATCGGCTTGCGATGGAGCATCGAGTAGTAACCGATGTCCTCAATCACCTCGATCGGCCGGACCTCAACCCGGCGGGCGACTTCCTCGATGACCTCGTCGCTGACAAACCCGATCTCATCCTGAGCGAAGAGGAGACACGGAACGATGGCCGATCGCTTCAGCGGGTAGCGCGAGATCACTTCATCGAACTTTTTGAGCAGCGCGTCAGAAAGCATGGCAGACCAAAACCAGAAATCAGAAACTAGAAATCAGAAACTCGAAAATGGAAACTGGAAAATCGAAAATGGAAATTCGAAACCGCAATCGGGTTCGTAATCCAAAATCCAAAATCTAAAATCCTCAGGATGCCCTCTGAATCGTCAATTTTCGGTGACCCGCTAAGGTCCACAATCCAAAATCTAAAATCGCCTTACCGGTCCACCTCACCCAAGACAATATCGATTGTGCCGATACATGCGACCACGTCTGCGATCAAGCGGCCCTCGATCATCTTGGGCAGAGCCTGCAAATTGGCAAAGGAGGGCGCGCGAACGTGGCAGCGGAAGGGCTTGGGTGACCCGTCGCTAACCATGTAAAACCCCAGCTCGCCGCGGGGAGACTCGATGGCCTGATACACTTCGCCGATGGGGGGATGGAATCCCTCGGTGACGATCTTGAAGTGGTAAATGAGCGCCTCGATGGACGTTTTCATGCTCTCCCGGTCAGGCAAAACGATGTGGGGCGCGTTCGCGTTAATGGGACCCTCGGGGAGGCCCTCCATCGCTTGCTGCACGATGCGGAGCGACTGGCGCATTTCATCCAGCCGGACCAGGTACCGGGAATATACATCACCCTCCGGCCGGGTAGGCACTTTGAAATCAAACTTGTCGTAGCTCGAGTAGGGTTGCTTCTTTCGGATATCCCAGTCAACTCCTGAGCCGCGGAGTGACGGACCTGAAAGTCCCCAGGCAATGGCCTCGTCGGCGGTGAGCTTTCCGACTCCGACGGTCCGACGGAGCCAGATGGGGTTCTTGGTTAGCAAACCCTCGTATTCCGCCAAGTGGCCGGGGAATGCCTTCACGAACTTCTCCACTCCCTTGAGCCAGCCGAGGGGGGGCTCGAGGGTCAAGCCGCCAATGCGGAAATAGCTGGTCATCATGCGTTGGCCGGACACCATTTCGAAGATGTGGAGGATATCTTCGCGCTCCCGGAAGCAATAGAGAAGGACGGACATGGCTCCCAGGTCAATAGCGTGGCTTCCCAGCCAAACCAAGTGGCTCTGGATGCGCGTCAGCTCAGTCAGCAGAACCCGTATCCACTGGGCGCGGGGCGGGATTTCGATATCCAGCAGTTTCTCAACCGCGAGGCAAAAGCCCAGATTGTTGGAGAGCGGAGCGAGGTAATCCATCCGGTCTGTGAGCGTGATGCCTTGCGCGTAAGTCTTGTCCTCGAAGGACTTCTCGAAGCCAGTGTGGAGGTAGCCGATGTCATAACGGGAGCGAATAACCGTCTCGCCCTCGAGTTCGAGCACCACGCGCAATACCCCGTGGGTAGAGGGGTGCTGCGGCCCCATGCTCAGGATAACCCGTTCCTCCTGGCCCGGAATTCTTTCCAGCGTGATCGGCATCTAGCGATATCCCTCAGTGGGATAATCCTTGCGCAGCGGATGACCTTCCCAATCTTCCGGCAGAAGGATTCTCCTCAAATAAGGATGTCCCGCGAACTGAATTCCAAAGAGATCGAAGACTTCGCGCTCGAATGCGTCGGCGCATGGATAGACGGGGACCAGGGAGACGACGAGCGGATTCTCGCCGCTGGTCCGCGCCTTGAGCCGAAGCCGTGCTGCAGTCTGAAGTGAGAGCAGATGATAGACCACCTCAAATCGGGGTTCGTTGGGGTAAAGATCTACCGCTGTTATGTCCGAAAGGTATTTGAAAGTAAGGCCGGGCTCGTCTCGCAAGAACTCGCAGACTGTTATCAGACTATCGGGCTGGATGTAGATCGTGACCTCGCCCCGAAACTCCCTTGCGTCTTCGACGGCCTCCGGAGCGAACTCCCGAAGCTTCGTCAAAGTAAGATTCGTCTCGCGATCGGATGACATGACGGATGAATATTGAGTTCAGGGGACCTGGTCGCGGATCGCTGCTGCTGCGATATCCGGCGCCAAGTAAACAGCCTGTCCGCGAGCGTAGGGGCGGTCCTGCGCGGCGGCACCGGCCAAGGTCGCCGCGACAGCGGCGCTAGAGTTTCCAGTCCAGGGCGCCTTTCTTCCAGAGGTAGACATACCCTGCCAGCAAGATGGCCATATAAAGAAGCATTTCAAAGAAGCCAAACCACTTCAAGCTCTTGAAAATAATTGCCCATGGATAAAGGAACACCACTTCCACGTCAAAGAGGATGAAGAGCATTGCCACGAGATAAAAGCTCACCGAAAAACGGTCGCGCGCATCACCCACCGGGGGAATCCCGCATTCGTAAGGGCTTAATTTCACCCTCGATGGGCGTTTGACACCCACCCAGGAGGACAAGCCAAGGATGGCCGCCGCCACTACCACCACGACCAGGAAATGGATCAGAACAGGCAAATACGGGCTTGTCATTTCAACCAGTTGTAGTGAATGTGAAGAACCCCGCCCAAGAATTCACTATAGTGAGGGTGAACCAAACATGTCAAGTTTTTTCTTGCTTGCCGATGGGTGCAGTCGTTACCATTGTCGATGCTGTAGTGAGTTGTTCGTCCGCCGACGCCGGGGCTAAGCGTGGGGTGGCGTGGTCTACCATGTCCAATCGGTTATAGTTCGGAGAAGCAGGTCGTGACCGTCCAATTAAACGGTGAACATCGCGAGGTGCCCGAGGGCTTGACCTTGGCGGAATTGGTTGAGTGGCTGAAACTGCCTCGCGATCGCGTGGCTGTGGAACGAAATCTCGAAATCGTGCCCCGCGCCCGGTGGAATGCGACGCCCATCCAAGCTGGTGACCGGCTCGAAATGGTACACTTGGTGGGTGGCGGGTTCTCAGAATGAATTCCTACCTCGCAGCAACAATTCTCGTGCCCCTGCTCATTAAGCTGGCAGTAATCGCTCTCCTTGCAGGTTTCATCGCGCGGTTCGGAAGATTCCGGAAATTGATCGTCATCGAGCAACGTTCCCCAAGCGAAAAACTCGAATTCGCGGTTTTTCTTGGCGTACCGTTCACGTTAGGCGTTCTGGCCCGCTTGTTGGCCGGCTATCCGTCCACCGACCTCAGCTTGGAGGTGACGGTCGTGGCCGGATTGCTGGGCGGGACCATCGCCAGCCTGGTCGTTGGCATGATAGTCAGCTTGCCGGCGTTTCTGATCGGGCACGAATCGCTCGCGGTGCCCATGGCGGTGCTCTATGCGGTAGTTGCCGGGACGGCAAGGTGGGTTTGCCCGGATAAGGAAGAGATCTGGAAGTTCTCCGGGTTCATTGACCTTAGCCTTTACCGTTCGATCAAACAACGTTTCCAACACCCGGCGTTGGACTGGCAGGTGCTGTTTTCTTTTCTGTGTGTCATGCTCGAAGTCGCGCGCATCACATTCGGCAGGATGGGGCATGGAAAATCTCTCTACCATATGGACCCCCCGCATTGGTGGGCCTGGGGCTTGATACTGCTCGCCACGCTCATTGCAGTGGGCCTGCCGGTGCGCATCTGGAACAATACGCGGATCGAGTGGAAGCTGGTTGAACAGGAAAAGGCGCTGATGCAGGCTCGCATGGACGCGCTTATCAGCCAAATTAATCCCCACTTCCTGTTTAATACGCTCAATACCGTTTCATCGTTGATACGCTTTGACCCGGACATGGCGCGGACGGTGCTTTTGAAGTTGGCCAACATTCTTCGCCGTCGTCTGAAAAGCCAGATGCATTTTGTGCCCTTGAAACAGGAACTGGAATTCATCGACGACTATTTAGATATCGAGGTGGTGCGGTTCGGTCGGGATAAGCTTCAAATCCGCAAAGAGATCGAAGCTGAAACACTGGACGTCATGGTTCCCAGCATGATCCTCCAACCCCTGCTGGAGAACGCCATCCGGCATGGAATCGGGCCCAAGATCGAGGGAGGCACGATAACGCTTCGCGCTACTCAGAGCAAAGGGCACTTGGTCATCGAAGTCATTGACGATGGAGTGGGGATTCCGGAGGAACGCCGACACGGCATTCTCGAATCCGGCATTGGCATCAGCAACGTCCACGAGAGGCTGAAGGTCCTTTACGGCCAGGATTCTTCCATGACAATCGAGAGCCAGGCCGGGAAGGGAACCGTAATTCGCATTGAAATTCCCGAACTGGTTACAACCAGGCAGCCTGTTTCCGTCGAGACGGCGCAGGTCTCGCCCTAGGCATAAATTTGAATAAGAGAGGATTCTGCTATGGCGAACGATGGATCTGAAGAGGTGAAGACACCTCCAAGGTCGATGAGCATGATCGAGGCGCGCTTTCGCAACATTTATTTGGCGTTTTACAAGGCGACTTACTATACGCCGACCGCGCTTGACCTGAAAACTAAAGAACTGATAGCCATTGGTTGCTCCTTGTTGGCCAAGTGCGAAGGCTGTTTGGAAGGGCACTTCAAAAAAGCGCTGGAAGTCGGGGCGACGAAACAAGAGATTAGCGACGCGATTGTGGTTGCGGCCGGCATAGCAGCGGCGAGCGTTGTGGATATGGCCGATAAAGCTGCCATCAAACTCGACCTCCACCATTTTGAATAGCGATCTTAAGTCACAATTCACACCTCACCATTGCTTTCGGGGCGCGCTTGGACTCACTTGTAATCGCCGACTTGTTCGTTTTGCTGTTCCTCGGGTTGGCTGACAATCAGATGATAGCCGCGCTGCTTCCCTCGCTGCTGGGTTCGCTGCATGTTAGCGTTGGAGTTGCCGGCCTGCTGGTTGCGGTTTACTCACTCACGGCGGCTTTGGCTTCTTTCGTCTCCGGGACTCTGTCGGACCATTATGGTCGCAGGCGTTTCCTGCTCTTTGGTGTTTTCCTGTTTGCGTTGGCCTCCTGGGCGAGTTCCCGCACCAGGACTTTCCAGGAGCTTATGTTCGCGCGAGGCCTGACGGGTTTTGCGGCGGGGACGCTTTCCACATGTTCCATCACCTACGCGGCGGATTGGTTTGAGTACAACGTACGGGGTAGAGCGCTGGGGTTGATCTCCAGCGCCTATTTTGCCGCTCCCATCCTCGGTGTCCCGCTGGCCGCGCAAATAGCCGACCGCTACGGCTGGCGGCAAGCGTTCCTGTTGTTCGCAGTTTTGGCCTTAGCCACAGCGCTGCTCTCCGTCAGCTTGCCCAAAGACCGGTTAAATCCCGAGCCCTCCTCAGACAAGTTGAGGGCGGCCGGCCGAGCTTTTCGGTCTTTCATTGTTCGGCGTGACACGGCTGGCGCCTTGGGCATCGCTTTCTTGGTGTCAGGTGGGCTGGTCGGATTCCTCACTTATGTCGGCCAATGGCTGCACAGCCAATTCGCCGTCTCCACCCGGACGATAGGATGGGTTTTTATGCTCGGCGGCCTGGTGGCTGTCGGGAGCGCTCCGTTAGGCGGGATCATTTCTGACCACATCGGGAAACGCTCGGTGGCGATTGTCAGTAACATTATCCTTGCGCTTGCGGTGGCGTTAATCCCATTCTTTTCCTGGGGGCCCTGGCTGCTGGTGGCTTTTTCCGTGGCCAGCTTGGGCGCCGCCTTTCGGCAGGGTCCTTTGACAGCGCTTATTAGCGAGCTCGTTCCTTCCACCCAGCGCGGCGCCTTCATTGCCCTCCGGAACATATTTTCCCAGACCGGCATCGGCATCGCCGCCTTCCTGGGTGGACTGCTTTACGAGCGGCACGGCTACGGAGCGGTGACAACACTCTGCGCGGTCATGACGGGGCTGGTGGTTCTCCTCTTGTTTACTCACATTGTGGAACCGCAGCCGATCCAGGAAGGTGTGTAGGGGAGAAGTCAGAAGGCAGAAATCAGAAGTCAGAAGTCAGAAGACAGGAGTCAGAAGTGAGAGTGGCCATGACCAGCGCTAATATAGTACGCTGAGGCTCAGAGCTGCGGTCTGCGCCAGCCAGCGGCTAATTTTAGCCACTAGGCTAAGACGCAGGAGACCACGACGCGAGCCGGCTCCCGGAGGTCAGACGTTGCCGGAGGTGGGCATGAAGGCGGTCGGAGTTTGGCAGGTAGAGAAGGATAGGGTTGCCAGGTTGGAGCCGGCCAGTCTGAGCCTTGAACGCGAACTAGAAGAATGGATTGAGCGGAACCCCTCGCTTCTCGAGAGCGGGCTCGAAATCGTTGGGCGGCAAATACGCGTTGAAGGTGGAATGATCGACCTGCTGGCACTCGATTTACAGGGGAGGTGGGTCGTCATTGAAATCAAGAAGGGAAATCTGCACCGCGATGCCGTGGCGCAAGCCCTCGACTATGCTTCCTGCATCGAGAAACTTGGTTTCGAGAAATTATGGGGCAAGGTTAGCGATTATCTGAAATCCGTTGGCCCTGAGAACAACAAATCCGAGGAAACCCTCAGAGACCGGGTTCAAAGGGAGGGGACCGACAAGAAGGACCGTGAGGTCGTCGTGTACGTAGTGGGAACCGGTCAGGACCCATCCTTGGAACGCATCCTTGGTTTCGTGGACAAGAGCCAACGTGTCGTCCATGCTGTGCTCTTCAGTGTTTTCGAATCCGATAGCAGCCACCGCCTACTCGTGCGTGAGCTTACATCGAACCCGCCCCCCGGCTCCGGGGCACGGCAAAAGAACCTAAGTCTCGCGGGGGTCATCAAGATTGCCCATGACAACGGCCTCGGCGAAGCATTCGAATCTCTCGTGGCTGCTGCTGAACGCCATGGCCTCTATCCCCGACCATTTAAGCGCAGCATCATGTTCGCGCCAGCGAACAATAGGACCAGGTGCCTCTTTGTTGCTTGGGTCAAACCGCCAGCGGATTATGTGATGAAGCTCTACGTCGTGCCGGATGCTTTTCAGGAGTTTTACGCTCTTAGGAAAGAGTTGGTGGTGAAAGAACTCGGAAACGCAGGTTACAGACAATTGCCCGTGTCCGAAGTCCCTGAATTTGTCAGGTCGCTCGACCGGCTGATGTCATCGGTCGAGCAAAGAAGTGCGAGCGGTTCATAATCGAGCTTCAAATTCCCTGCGGGTCTTCTATGATGGCATCACGAGGTCGGCCATGACCCTTCAATGGAGAAACGCCAAGACCTACCAGGATGCGCCGCATGAGTACGTGCTGTTCAAAGACCACCCGAAGCTCTTTGCGAAGTACGTGCGGCTGATTAAGTCAGAGGGGGTCAATGAGCGTTTCACGCTGCGGGGCTACATGCAGACGTACCGCTATTACTATGGCGAAGACGGATACAAGTATTGGGTCATGGAGGATGTATTGAATTGCTGCAAGGCCAATCCCCAACCTACAGTAATTCAGGAGCCTCATGCCAAAACCTAAGATCAGCCCCCGCAGCCCGTCCCACTTCCCACCCAAGGCGATGAAAATTGGCGGTGTTGTCACCCCCGCGTAAGCGGGGGTCCAGTCGGTCCACGTAGGGCTGGATTCCCGCTTTCGCGGGAATGACTGGCAACGGATGATTCTCGAGGAAGTGTTGTGGCATCGGGGGCGTGCGAGTTAGCAAACGTGCAAGTGGCCAGGTCGGGACCGCCTCTGAATGCCTACTGCCCACTTGTTGGGAGCAGGCGCGAGCGAGCGGGCAGGAGGGATAATTGGTGAGGCCGGGGCCGCTGCCTACTGCTTACTGCCTACTTCTGTTCCTGGGAGGGTCGATTGGTTTCGAAGCGAAGGATCTGGCAAATCATCCGAAACGTGATATTGATACTGGCTGCGCTGGCCGCCGGTTTCTTCTTTCTCTTCGTTCCCTGGTTCATCGTAAACATTGGCACCACGGGGCGCTATCACTACCCCGACTCCAACGATGGGAAGACACCCAAATCGTACCGCATGAATTTCAAATGGGTCGAGTTCCCCTCGAGTGATGGCGTGCTGCTCAAGGGCTGGTATGTCCCTGCCACGAGCGGGGCGCGCGGCACGATTGTCTATTGCCACGGGCTGAACCGCACGCGCACGGAGATGTTGCCGATGGCGGCCTTCGGCCATTCCCTGGGTTACGATGGCTTGCTTTTTGACCTCAGGCACCAGGGAGCGAGTGGCGGCACGCTGACGACCTTGGGGTACAAAGAGCGCTTGGATGTGATAGCCGCCGTTCGCTATGCCCTTTACCAACAAGGTGCGCCCCGCCCCGTGATCTTGTGGGGCGTTTCGATGGGTGCGGCGGCCGCTCTGATGGCAGCGGCGGAGTCGCCGGAAGTTGCAGCCGTAATCTCCGACAGTTCTTTCCTCTCCTTGCGGGCAACTGTCGAACACCACTGGAGGCTATTCTTTCATCTTCCGAGCTTTCCCATCGCCAATGAAATTGTCCATTGGATTGCATGGCGGGGAGAGTTTCGCCCTTCCGACTTCGACCTCGTCAACGCGGTGATCCGCATCGGTAGTCGCCCCATTCTCTTCGTCGCTCTCCAGGATGATCGCAGGATGCCACCTTCCATCGCTCAAACCCTCTATTCCCATGCAGCCAATCCGCACAAAGCTCTGATCGTCCTGCCGGGCCACCGCCACGGCGAAGGTTTCAATCAGGCGACAGAACAATATGAGATAGGGGTCAAGCAATTCCTGTCGAGCCTTGCCACGCCCCAACCCTAACCATCCCACATTGCGTGTTCGCCCTCTCCCGTGGCGAGAGGGTGTCCCGCTGTCCCGATGCACTTCATCGGGAAGCGGGACGGGTGAGTGGTCATTTGGTAATCACGTCACCTCGATACGCTTGCGTACGCATTGACACAACATTGACGCTGGGATGAAGATTGAATTTGAATAAGAAGAACCGGGCCAAGAGGCTCACTGCCCGTGCGACCCAGCGACAGAAAGGCTGATTCGCACAAGGGCGGAAATAAGAGGCGTCAGCGTCATGGATTTCATTCTCGAGAGCGCCTGCCTGCGGGCGGAACACCCCCTTGCAGACAAGCGAGAGTTTATCGTTTCTCCAAAAGAATGGCAGGCATTTCTAGAGGCGCTGGACAGGCCAGCCCACGTGAACCCGAAGCTCGCACGACTTTTCTCCAACCCTGCCGTCCTCACACAGGCATCGAAGCGGTGACGTCTCCGTGTTCTCCGTGGCCAGAAAAAAACCTAACACAGAGGCCACTGGGATCCTCCGTGCTCTCTGTGTTGAGGCTTTGAGGGTGGGAAAACACGGAGAAGCTCGTTTTGATTGCGGCTATCTGGCCGCGCCGTGTGGGGCCACGACTCCCGACTGCGAGGTGGGCGCGCCAACCCTGCCTAGCACAAACGTGCCAGGAGAATTTGAAACTGCTCAAGTTCCAACTGTTCCGCCCGAATGGTTTGAGGTAGTTTGAGAGCCGCCAGCTCTGTTTCCACGCGCTGGCGCGGGTAAGCTGGCGCGAGGTTGTTCAGCAGGTTCTTCCTCTTGTGCGCGAAGCACAACTTTACGAACTCCAGAAGCGTCTTGCGCTGCTCGGCCGGGAGCTGGATTCCCTTCATCTGAAAGGTGACCAGGGCAGAATCGACTTTGGGTGGAGGTGAAAATGCCCCGGGTGGGATGCCGAACTCAATGTGCGGGTTGGTGCCGAGCTGCGTCAGGACCGTCAAGTATCCATAATCGCGCGAGCCGGGCAGGGCGCTGAGGCGCTCGGCGACCTCGCGCTGCACAACGAGTCCCATGCCGCAGATCCACCCGGCATAATCCAAGAGATGATGAATGATGGGCGAAGTGATGTAATAGGGCAGATTCCCGAAAACAAAACACCGTTCCCGTTGGTAGCGCCGGCACAGGGTGGAAAGGTCGCTCAGGAGTATGTCTGCTTCAAGAACTTCAATTCCCAGCTTGTTTGAGAACTTTTGCTGAAGCATCCGCGCCAACTCGCGGTCGACCTCGATGGCGACGATTTGCTGTGCGCGCGCCGCCAGAAGCTCGGTCATCGCCCCACGCCCTGGGCCGATTTCCAAGACCAGATCATTAGACTGGATCGCCAGGCTCTCGACGATTCGGCGCTGAAACTGCCGGTCGCGGAGAAAATGTTGGCCAAGCTTGGGACGAGCAGGATGGGGCACGGAAAGAGATTGTACCTTAAGAACGTGACCGCGTGAAGGTCCCCCGCGCTTGACAAGGTTGGCGAGCATCTTCTAACTTAACTGAGTGAGGCGTTGGTAGCGAAATATCGACCGGCCAAGAATAATGGCGGGTCGGAGCTGCCAAGCGGTGCGCGGGATGTGGGGAGGTGGCCGACGCCGTGGGTGCCTGCCCGGAGTGAGCATCCCGGTCAGCGGGGTCCTTGCGAAGGCCGGCTCTGTGCTGCCCTGCAAGCGTCTGCTTTTTGGCGGCGAAGTCTCCGGAAGATCTGGAATCTTCAAGCCATTAAAAAGGATAACTTTGTGCGTGTTGTATTTGTAGCTTCTGAAGGTGTGCCCTTCTCGAAGACGGGTGGACTGGCGGACGTAGTGGGTGCGCTGCCCACAGCTCTGGCAAAGCTGGGTCATGAACTCGAGGTTGTGCTGCCACGCTACCGGATAACCAAGCCGGCCGAGCCCGAGGCTGGGATGCAAAGCCTGACTCTTCCGCTGGGCGATGGTTACAAGTTTGCCTCCATTCAGAACGGTGGTGTCGCGAGCCAGGTGCGGACCTGGTTGGTCGAGTGCCCCTTCTTCTTCGACCGCGTGGAACTGTACCAGGAGAAGGGTGAGGACTATCCTGACAATGCCATGCGTTTTGCGGCGTTCAGCTTTGCTGCGCTGGAACTGATCAAGCGCTCGGCGACCCCGCCGGATATCATCCACTGCCACGACTGGCAGACGGCGCTGGTTCCCATCTATTTGCGCAATCTCTACCAGGACGACGAATTCTTTCGCAACACTTCCGTCGTCTTCACCATCCATAACCTCGGGTACCAGGGGCTTTTCCCTCCGCAGATTCTGCCACAGATATCTTTGTCTGCGAGTTTATTCACGACGGAGTTTCTGGAATTTTATGGAAAGGTCAACCTCCTGAAGGGGGGAATTGTCTTTTCTGATTTCATTACCACGGTCAGCCGGAAGTACGCAGAAGAGATCCAGACGCCCGAGTTTGGCTTCGGCCTTGAGGGAGTGTTAACGTCTCGACGGGACCGTCTCCAGGGTATTCTGAACGGTGTGGACTACACCGCCTGGAATCCAGCGATGGACAAGCTGATCCCCTCCGGCTACAGTGCGAAGGATATGGAGGGCAAGGTAGCGTGCAAGAAGGCTCTGCTGGAAAGAATGGGAGTGAAACAGCCGGTGCTCGACCGGCCGGTCATTGGCATCGTTTCGCGTTTTGCGGCTCAAAAAGGCTTCGACCTCATCGCCGAAATCGCGGAGCAGCTCGCGGCCTTGGACCTTTATATTGTCGCGCTGGGAACGGGCGATCCTGTGTACGAAGAACTTTTCCGATCCATGGCCGCCACATATCCCGACAAGTTCCTGGCGGCTGTCGCTTACGACAACACCTTGGCGCACCAGATTGAAGCAGGGTCAGACATGTTCTTGATGCCCTCGCGTTACGAGCCCTGTGGGCTAAACCAGATTTATAGCCTGAAGTATGGGACGGTGCCCATTGTCAGGGCTACCGGTGGTCTGGATGATACCATCGAAGCTTTTGACGGCCAGTCGGGCACAGGCTTTAAGTTCAGCGAGTATACCGGCGCAGCGTTGCTGCTCGCAATCGAGCAAGCTATCGCCGCCTATCACCAGCCCGAGGTATGGCAGCAACTGGTTTCCAACGGCATGGAAAAAGACTTCTCGTGGGCAAGGTCGGCAAAGCAGTATTTGGAGATCTATCGAGCATTGCAGGAAGCCAAAGGCCACTCCTAAATCTTAGCGATTACTATTCTGTGGAGGTTTTGAAACGATGGCGGGCGGTCAAACTCTGGAATTCTCCGAGCAGAATTTTGAAGTGGAAGTTTTGAAATCCGATAAGCCGGTTCTAGTCGATTTCTGGGCAACGTGGTGCGCGCCCTGCCGGATGATGGCGCCTGCTGTCGATACGATCGCAGAGGCGTATGCCGGCCGTGCCAAAGTCGGAAAGATCAACGTGGACGAAAACCTCACGCTCACCAGCCAATACGGAATCCGAGGCATTCCCACTCTTCTTCTTTTCAAAGGCGGTCAAGTCCAGGAGCAGATCGTGGGCAGCGCATCCAAAGAGGCCATCAGCAAGCTACTCGATAAGCACCTCTGACTTTCCAGGATGCCTGTGGGTACGAGACTGGGAGAGGACTTTCATTTCCCGGAAACAATCATGAGCAAAGAGTAGATACCCCAGAGATAAGAGGGACCCATTCCAGTCTGGGGGTGAAGAACCAGGCGTTCGGGGCGCGGCTTTGGAGTGCGGCAGCTTGCGGCCGTTTTCTGCGACGGAAGCTTGCTTCCTCCAGCAACTCGAGCAAGCGCGCGACCCAAAATCGGCGGCCCGCCGCGGCGGGCCGCACTCCGAAAGTGGACAGGATCAACATGCCAGCAAATGTGGTTGTCGTGGGCGCCCAATGGGGCGACGAAGGCAAGGGTAAGGTCGTGGATACTCTAGCGGAGCACTTCGACATCGTGGCTCGTTACCAGGGAGGCGCCAACGCGGGCCACACCGTTTACGCCGACGGTAAGAAATTCATTCTCCAGCTTCTCCCGACAGGCATCGTGCGACCGGATAAGATTGCAGCTATCGGAAACGGAGTTGTGGTTGACCCGGAAGCCTTGTTACGCGAAATCAAAGCCGTGGAGGCAAACGGTGTGCAAGTGGATGGCCGCCTGCTCATCAGCGATCGCGCGCATCTGATTTTGCCTTACCACCGAGCTCACGAAGTGGCCGCGGAAGAGGCGCGAGGAGTAGGAAAGATCGGCACTACGGCTAAAGGGATTGGTCCTGCCTATGAGGACAAGGCCGGCCGCCGCGGGCTGCGAGCGGGCGATCTTCGCAACCCGGATTTGTTCCGCCGCCGATGCGGCGAAATCGTTGCGGAGAAGAACCGTATTGCCTCGGCGTTGTTCGGGGGCGCCGCCCTCGACCCGGTGGCACTGGCTGACCAGTGCCTGGAAATCGCCCAGCGCATAGTGCCGTTTCTTGCGGACGTCTCTGTCTATTTGAATGCCGAGATGGACCGGGGAAAGCGAGTGCTTTTCGAAGGTGCGCAAGGTACACTTCTGGACCTGGACCACGGAACCTATCCTTTTGTGACCTCGTCCAGCGCTTCGGCGGGTGGCGCTTGCACAGGCACCGGCGTGGGGCCAACGCGCATTCAGTCTGTCGTGGGCGTTTCAAAAGCCTATGCCACGCGCGTGGGGAGCGGTCCTTTCCCCACCGAGGCCAAGAGCCCCGAAGGTGAAAAGATTCGAGAACGCGGAGGAGAGTATGGCGCGGTTACCGGGCGGCCGCGCCGCTGCGGTTGGTTTGATGTTCCGGTGGCCCGCTACACCGCCCGCGTAAACCATCTCGATTCGCTCATCATTACCAAGCTCGACATCCTGGATAGCCTTTCCGAGATTCCGGTGGGCTTGGAATACGAGTACCAGGGCAAGCGGTTTATGGACTTCCCGCCTGACGTCGACATCTTGGAGAAAGTGCAAGTCCACTACCGCAACATGCCGGGCTGGCAGCAGTCCACCTTTGGCATGCAAGACTTCTCCAAGCTTCCGCAGAAGGCCAAAGACTATTTGCGATTCCTTTCCGATCAGGTGGGCGTGGAGATTGCGATGGTTTCGACGGGGCCGGAGCGCGGCCATGCCCTTTGGCTTGACGAAGGCCGTTTACGGACGCATTAGCAATGGTCGTTACTTACCAACAGGCCCTATCAATTGTCCAGGAAAAAATCGGCCGGAAAAATCCTGTGCCCTCAAGGGAGACTGTCCCCTTGGACCAGGTCCGAGGACGAGTTTTGGCCGAAGACGTGTTGGCGGACCGCGACCTGCCCCCTTTTCACCGGGCCATTCGCGATGGTTATGCCTTACGTGCTGCCGACCTTACCGCACTGCCTGCTGTCCTTCGGTGCGTGGGCGAAACTCCTGCCGGCCAATCTTTTCAAGGGGAGGTGAAGTCCGGCCAGTGCGTCTCAATCATGACCGGGGCTCCTTTGCCTGTTGGCGCCGACGCCGTGGTGATGGTCGAGCACACTCGGTCCTTGGGTGATGATATCGAAATTCAGCGCTGTGTTCGGCGATGGGAGAACGTGGTGCTTCAGGGCAGCGAAGCAGCACGGGGCTCGCGTGTCCTGCCGCGTGGAAGACGGCTACAGGCGGCGGAGATAGGGTTGCTGGCCACAGTGGGGGAAGCAACCGTCGGGGTTTACCGGCAGCCAAGCGTGGCCATCCTGCCTACGGGCGACGAAGTGGTGCCGGTCGAGCAGCGTCCACAATGGTTTCAGATTCGGAACAGCAATGCCGTGACCTTGGCCGCCCAGGTTGCCGCAGCGGGTGGCGTGCCCGTACAGCTCGGCATAGGTCCAGACCGGAAGGACGTCCTCCAAGAAATGATCGCGCGCGGCTTGGATTCGGACTTGCTACTCTTGAGCGGCGGCGTGTCGATGGGGAAATTTGATTTGGTGGAAGAGGTCCTGGCCGAGTTGGGAGCGGAGTTCTTCTTCCAGGGAGTAGCGATCCGTCCCGGCAAACCACTGGTCTTTGGCCGGGTTCACGACAGGTTTTTCTTTGGTCTTCCGGGTAATCCGGTCTCCACCTTCGTAACGTTCGAGTTATTTGTCCGCCCGGCTCTCGCCATGTTGGGCGGGGCGGCGTTCGAGCCTGCGGTTTTTCTTCGAGCCCGCTTGGCCAAGCCCTGCCCCCAAAGGACCGGCCTGACCGTGTTTATGCCGGCGCGAGTTTGGGTTCAGAACCGCGATCCGGTTGTGGAACTCGTGGGCTGGCAGGGCTCCGGGGACTTGGTTGGCATTGCCGCTGCCAACTGTTTTCTGGTGATTCAATCCGACCAGACTGAATTGGCCGCGGGCGATTGGGTTGACGTCATGACGAAAGGGCAGTGACGAGTGATAAGTGACCCGCCATGGCGGGACAAGCAGAAGTCAGGGGTCAGGAGACAGAATATGGGTGGTAGACTAGCAACTGCAACTGACAACTGACAACGGACCACGAACAGCTCTTGCAATGCGGAAAAATCTTACACATTACGATTCATCAGGTCGCATCCGCATGGTGGATGTCACTGCCAAACCCGCCACGGTGCGCCGAGCTTCCGCGAGCGCGTTGGTGAAAATGAGTCCGGGTGCTCTTCGCGCCGCGAAACGAAACCCCAAAGGGAACCCACTTGAGATCGCGCGGATTGCGGGCATCTCCGCCGCCAAGCGGACTGCGGAATTGATCCCACTTTGCCACCCTCTTTTGTTGAGCCATATTGATGTCCAGGCGGGTTTTTGCAAGGATGGGGTGGTGCTTTCTTCCACGGTGTGCTCGACGGGAGCGACCGGGGTCGAGATGGAAGCGCTCACGGCAGTGGCAGTCGCTGCGCTCACGGTTTATGACATGTGCAAGGCTGTCGACCGGGGAATCCAGATTACAAACGTCAAGCTGCTGGAAAAAAGCGGTGGGACGAGCGGAACGTACCGGGCACAGCGGTAACCAAGCTGTCAGCTATCGGCCATCAGCGTTCAGCAACAACGCGGGTGTTCATGCTGATTGTTGCTAACCAGTTAGCCTCGTGGCCCGATTAAGCCCGTAGCGCTCCCCGCTCCCCGGTGTCACTCCGATCCCGCAGTCGCGGGAGAGGAATCTCGCTCTGATTGTTTTTCCAAAACAGCGCGAGATTCGATACGTGAAAGCTGATAGCTGAAAGCTGTCGGCTGAAAGCTTCTTATGTCTCTTCGCGCCAAGATTCTCGTCCTGAGTGATGCCGCAGCGGCCGGCAGGCGGGAGGACCGTTCCGGTCCGGCAATTCGCGAGTTGCTTGAGAAGCGAGGATGGCTGGTTAACGCAATCGAGATTTTGCCTGACGATGCGGACCGCATACGGGGCGCGCTTCTGGCCTGGACTGGAGGTGATGATTGTGATGCCGTCTTCACCTCCGGCGGCACGGGACTTGGACCGCGCGATGTCACCCCGGAGGCCACTCGCACCGTCGTCGATAAGGAGATCCCGGGTCTTGCCCAAGTGATGCGCGCCGAAGGGGCAAAGAAAAACCCTCTGGCGGCGCTCTCCCGCGGGATTGTGGGAGCCAAGAAGGATAAACTTATCGTGAACCTGCCGGGCAGCCCACGCGGCGCCTGCGAGTCGCTCGAGAGCATCATCGAGCTTCTGCCCCACGCTGTAGACCTTCTACGAGGTCACACTGAACATCCGGAGTGAAACGCGCGCCACGTCCGCGCGGAGTTAATCAACAATTCGACGCTACCAGCTTCTGTTATGCAAGCTCGGGCAGATAGCGGAAAGCAGAAGGCAGAAAGCGGAAGGCAGTAGGCGGAGCGCAGACGCTCCTGTGTGCGTCTCCTGAATCCTAGTCGAGCACCTGCACCTGAAACTGGCTCTTTTGTAGCACTAGTTCCTGGGACGTTGTTGTGCCGCGAGGATTTCTCCTCGTGTCAGCAGTGCCTCCGTGTCCTCGGTGGTCAGAAGAGCCTCAACACAGAGAGCACTGAGACCCTCTGTATTGCAAGATCGTAAGTTTCTATCTTTTTTAGCAAACATTTTGCGGCTTGAGTGGGGCGACATCTCCTGTCCATTTATGGCAAGTCATGGTCTGAGCTTGCGCGAAGCGTCTTGGAGTGCGGTAGCAGCAGCTACCGCCTTTCTCGCTCTAGCTCTGGCGCGATTGCGGTATGAAGCAAATGCTGAAGGCGGTAGCTGCTGCTGCCGCACTCTACGGCCGGCTTCGCCGGCATGAAGGGCGCTCACACCGTATTCAGACCCACAAAACACGCTTGGTTGCGGCTCTGGCGCGCCGTGCTCTCTATGTCGAGGCTTTACTGGCACGGAAAACACGGAGAGTCTCGTTTGGGTTGCGGCCAGCAGGCTGCGCTGTGTCTTCTGCCCTGCCTCATGCCACGACGAGCAGGGCATGATGGCCGATGCTGGTGACCTCCACCTGCAGCTCATTCGTTCCGACCTTCCATTGTGTGCCATGGGCATCGATGGACTGCACGGTTTTCGGCCGCGAAGCGAAGACGCGCAGCGGGATGGTCACCTTGATCGGTCCCACTTGCGGATGTACGGGGGCGCCCCCGGCGGTGACCAGACCGGCGTAGAGGTTCACGAATGAAAGCACGTGCGTGGCGCCGCCATCCTTGCGGCCAAAGACGACCTGGATGCCCGGTGGGGCCTGCACCTCTACGGCGAGCCTGAGAGCGTATTTGCGCACCGCGAAGGCCACCAAGCGTTTCAGCCATGGGTCCTCACGCGCGGCAATCTCCTGTCCGATGGGGGCGGCAATGTATATGACGGCGCCCGCGCCAATGCGGTTGATCGTGACCAGCGGCTTGCCGGTGAAAATCTTGAAGTGGGTATAAGGAGTTTCACCGTCAGTAAAGCGGTTCGGCGTGCGGTGCCCTTCGGGGTAGACCAATTCGGCCAGCGATTTCGCCGAAGTGCACTGGACTTCCAGAACCTCCGTGAGGAATAGGGCGGGGTAGGCGGGAGCCTCGCCGCGCAGTTCGTCACCAAGCCAGCAGTAGTTGGCCTCTTTGTATGGCGAGACGCCGATAAAGCGTACACCCAGCAGGTCCGCCCAGGTGAAATTGTCGCGCCGCTTGCCGTTGGCATCGCGGAGGGAAGTTTCGTTGGTAGCGATCAGCAGTCCTCCCCCGGTGACGTAGGCGCGCAACGCATCCAGCAGGGCAGGCGAGGGTGAGACTGCGTCCCCAAGCAGTAGCGCGCCGTATTTAGAAGGAGAGAGGCGGTCAGCGTTGACCACGTCGAAGTGTATGCCGGCATCGAGCAGGGCGTTGTGCAGCCCGGTGGATTCCTGCTGCACCCGCAAGGCGCCACCCTGCGCCAGCGGCAGGAGGCTCAATTCCGACTGCCAGTCGTAAACCACCGCCACGTTCGGAACGCTCTCCAACCCCTCAAGCCAAGTGCCCCGCTCACGTACTGCTCCGAACGGATGCGCCAGGTTGCGGAACTCGTCGGGGTAGAAGCTGCCGTCGGGCAGCGGGTTAACCCCCACCGAAATGCGCCCCCCGTGGGCCGTGACGATCGCCGCACTTACATCCATATAGGAGGCGGGGATGAGGTTCCACGCCGATCACGTGCCCACGGCGTTGCCCGGCTGCATGCGCATGCAGCCTCCGTAGGTGTGCACCTGGTAGGGCTTCCCCAAAGCCCATATGGATTTGGCCTTAAAGCTGATAAGTCTGTGGGACTTAGCTTCCGAGGAGTGTAGGCCCACGCGGTCTTGAAGGTCCCTGGGGGTGCCATTCAAGTGGTCAGTGAATCCGGCGCCGTTGTAACCCAGAACCATTTTCGGATGGATGGAAACCAGCAGGTCTACGGCCTCGCGCAGCATAGCGATGCGCGCCAAGTGTCCGAAGCGGTTAGCACGCAGGCGGATTTCCGGGTCGGTCGAGGACGCAACCTGCTCAACCCCATAGGCGTTGCGGTACGCTTCCCGGCAGTGCGGGCAAAAGCAGGCGTCGGCGGGGTCATAGGAACCCACGCCGTCGGCGTTGGGGGCGCCCAGCAGGTCGAACCAGAAGCCGTCGGGATCCACGGCTTCGGCCACCTGCCGGATTTCCGCCAGCACTACCTGGCGCCAGGGCGAGCGCAGGCACATCCAGTTGAATGCGCCGAAGGCGATCTTCTCCTTGCCGGCCGGGTCCACGCAGCGCCATTCGGGGTGTTGCATGGCCATCCAGTTATCCAGCCCCACGTTGTAATAGGCAATGAACTGCAACCCCTCGCGGCGTGCCAGTTCGCGGGTTTCCGTAGTCCAGTCGCCGTGGAACGGCCGGTTCTTGAAGGGGAATGCGGCGTGCCCCATGGCGTTTTTAGTCTTCAGTTCGATGACCTCGACGTGGGCCTCCTTGCACGCCTGCACGAAGGCCTTGGCATCCCACTTCTTGCCCAGGTCGGCGCACCATTCCGGCATGTCCACCATGGTGTGGACTGCCACAAGTTTGCTAGCCAGCGAAGTGCGCGGCGCGTACTGCCTCGGTTGAGGTGCTATGCCGTAGGCGAGGCCGGCCACGCCTCCGTAAAGGAACTCCCGTCGTCTCATGCCTTGCCTCCCCGCCGCCTCTCGTCGGCAGTAACATAGTGTTGGTCGAGTGTGAAATGGGGAGTTGCGTTTGTCAACGCAACTCAGTGAGAATTCACCAGCATACAGCTTTTCTCAGGGGTTTCGCGGTAAACTACCGCAAGGCAGCAGTGGTTTGAGGTCATGCCTGACGTAGCGAGCGGTTTGGAAGGCGACGGGGAAGCCGGCGTCCCTGACGCCACACAAGAGAGGAATACTCTAAGAGGAGAGTTCACATGGATAAACGAAGGTTGGGGAATAGTGATCTTCAAATTACCAGGCTTGGCATGGGCGCATGGGCTATAGGCGGGCCAGGTTACAAGTTTAGCTGGGGCCCGCAGGATGATAAGGACTCCATCGCTGTCATCCGCAAAGCTCTCGAATCCGGTATAAACTGGATGGACACGGCTGCGGTTTATGGGTTGGGGCACTCGGAAGAGGTGGTTGCGCGCGCCTTAGAGGGTATCCCGAACAGGCCTTATATCTTCACCAAGTGTTCGCGGGTTTGGGATGAGCGCCGTGAACTCAGCGGCAGCCTGAAGGCCGAATCCCTCCGGCGCGAGTGTGAAGCGAGTCTGAGACGGCTTAAAGTTGATACCATCGACTTGTACCAGATTCACTGGGGACAACCAGATCAGGACATCGAGGAGGGTTGGACGACCCTCGCCAAGCTCAAGGAAGAAGGCAAGGTTCGTTACATCGGCCTGTCGAACTTCAATGTTAATCAAATGAAGCGAGCCCAGGCCATAGCTCCTATAACCTCACTTCAACCACCGTATTCGATGCTGTATCGCGACGTTGAAAAAGAAATTCTGCCTTTTTGCGCCGAGCAGAATATCGGAGTGATTGTTTACGCTCCCATGAGGTCTGGGCTCCTGAGTGGCGCGATGACCCGGGAGCGGGCCGGCGCTCTCCCCGACAACGATTGGCGTCACCGGGACGCGGACTTTCAGGAGCCGAAATTGTCTCGCAATCTTCAGCTTGTTGATTTGCTGCGTTCGATTGGCAAGCAACATGGCGGGTCTCCTGGTGCGGTGGCAATTGCCTGGACGTTACGCCATCCCGCCGTGACCGCAGCCATTGTCGGACTTCGCCGCCCAGAGCAGGTATCGGGAATAATTGGCGCGGCGGAATTGCGCCTAAGTTCCGAGGAAGTTGGCGAGATCGACCATTTCCTCAACGCGAAGTCGGAGGTCTGATCTGATTATCATTTGCCTACTACGGTGGCGTGGCCGGCAGGAGGAGCGGCGCTGACGTCCTTTGCCTGGGCGAGGACATCCGGAGGAAACACCCAGGTATCTCTTAATTGCGCAGGGACACGGCGATCGATGAGAAAGATCTTCGGAATCTGGTAGAGGATCGGCAAGGCGGCGGTATCTTCACCGGATAGGACACGGGCGGCGAGGTCGCCGATCTGGCGGCCGACTTGGTAAAAATCCGCGCCGATGGCGAACAGGACACCGCTGCCCACCACCGAGGGCAGTGCAGCTATGACGGGAATCCGAGCCTTGCGGGCGGAGGCAAGCAGCGTGTTGGCCCCGACCGCGACGGTGTTATCGCCGGTGATCAAAATGGCTTCCGCGCCGCGAGCGACCAAGGAGTCGGTAACTTCCCCTATTACTGTCGAGTTCTCGACATTACCTTCCAGTAGGTTGATGCCAAGGCGGTGGGCAGATTCACGGGCCGCGTGGGTGAAAGACTGCGAGTTGGCCTCCGCCGGGTTCCAAGGCAGCCCCACGGATCGCAGGCGCGGATTGAGCTGCCGCGCCATCTCCAGCACCTCGCCGACCGGCATAAAGCTGCCGATGCCCGCCATCCACTTCGGATGGTCATAAGGGTTTATTGGATTGATGCCGACGCGGGCCGCCAGCGGGTCTGCAACAGCGCCAAAAATATGCTTCACCTTGCCGTCGCGGTTCGCTCTCGCCACCGCCTGGAGGCAAGGGGTACTTATGGTGATGACGTGGGTGTACTTCCCGGAAACCATCTCCTGCGCGATCGAGTTCATCGTGCCCGTATCGCTCTCGGCATTAAAGAAGCGCACTTCCATGGTTCGGCCGTCCACCCAACCGTGGTCGCGTAGCGAGTCCATTAGCCCTCGCACGCTGAGATCGAGGATGAGGTTGGAGTTGTACTGGAATACGGCCAGGCGCGGCATCGCGGCGCTGGCAGAGCGATGCCTCCAGTCCGAGAGCAGCAGTGCAAGCGAGGCGAGCGCAATTATCGACAACCCCAGGCCCAATCGCCGCACCAGCGTGAAAGCGGTTCTCGACGCGTTCATTGGCTTCTCACTTTCCGTCCAGATATAAGAGAGAAGTAAACGCTTCTCAGCCTGCGCCATAAGCGGCTTGAAAGCGCGGTATTCCTTGGCGCGTAGGGGTGCGACTTACACCAGGGCTGCTTCCCCCGGCAGGGAGGAAGTTCGCCCTTTTGACCTTCACCTCGTCACTTCCTTGTGCTGGCCAGTTGGTGAGGTGGCAGTGACGTCCTTTGCCTCGGCGAGGACATCCGGAGGAAATACCCAGGTGTCCCTTAATTGCGCAAGGACACGGCGATTGATGAGAAAGGTCTTCGGAATCTGGTAGAGGATCGGCAAGGTGGCGGTATCTTCACCGGATAGGACACGGGCGGCGAGGTCGCCGATCTGGCGGCCCACTCGGTAATAATCCGCCCCCATGGCGAACAAGGCGCCCTTGCCCACAGACTCAGGCGAGGTGGCCATGACGGGAATGTGCGCCTTGCGCGCGGAGGCGATCACCGTGTCGGCGGCGATGCTTATGGTGTTATCGCCGGTCATCAAAATAGCTTCCGCGCCGCGAGCGACCAGGGAGTCGGTGACTTCGCCTACTACGGTCGAGTTCTCGACATTACCTTCCAGCAGGTTGATGCCAAGGCGGTGGGCGGATTCACGGGCTGCGCGGGTATAGGACTGCGAGTTGGCCTCCGCCGGGTTCCAAGGCAGCCCCACGGATCGCAGGCGCGGATTGAGCCGCCGCGCCATCTCCAGCAACTCGCCGACCGGCATGAAGGTGCCGATGCCAACCATCCACTTCGGATGATCGTAAGGGTTTGTGGGATTGATGCCGACGCGGGCCGCCAGCGGGTCTGCCACAACCCCGAAAATGTGCTTCACCTTTCCATCCTGGTTGGCTCTCGCCACCGCTTGGAGGCAGGGGGTGCTTATGGTGACGACGTGGGTGTACTTCCCGGAAACCAACTCCTGCGCGGTCGAGTTTAATGTGCCCACATCGCCCTCAGGGTTAAAGAAGCGCAGTTCCATGGTCCGGCCGTCCACCCAACCGTGGTCGCGTAGCGAGTCCATTAGCCCGCGCACGCCGAGATCGAGGTTGGGGTTGGAGTTGTACTGGAATACGGCCAGGCGCGGCATCGCGGCGTAGGGAGAGTGATGCCTCCAATCTGAGAGCAGGAGCGCAATCGAAGCGAGCGCAATTATCGACAACCCCAGGCCCAGTCGCCGCAGCAGCGTTAAAGCGACCCTCGAAGCACTCATTCGCTCCCTACTTTCTGTTCAGACATAGCAGGATTCAAGATTTCAAATTCCAGATTTCAAAGCTCAGATTCAATCGCTTCCCACTTTCTGTTCAGACATAACAGCGCTCCAGCATCTCGGCGGCACTTTCGTCCAACAGATCTGAGCGTCTTAGTTCCTGGAAGCGTTCCAGCAGCTCCTCGGCGCGCACGTGCTTCTTGCGCTCGCCCGCAAAATCCTCAATCAACTGTCCGCGGTGCATCATTACCAGCCGATCTCCAAAGCGTGCCGCCTGCTGCATGGAATGCGTAACCATCAACGCCGTGAGCCTTTCGCTCGCGATGATCTTCTCCGTAAGCGTGACGATTTGGTCGGCGCTCTTGGGATCGAGTGCGGCAGTGTGCTCGTCGAGGAGGAGCAACTGGGGTTTCTGCCACGTGGCCATGAGCAGAGTGAGGGCCTGCCGCTGTCCGCCCGAGAGCGTGCCGATCGGTGTGTCCAGGCGGTCCTCGAGTGCCATGTCCAATCGAGCCACCACCTCCCGGACCTGGCGCCGCAGGCCGCCGTTCACAGCCCAGCCCAACCCTCGCTGAAAGCCCCTTTGCGCCGCCAGGGCAAAATTCTCCGCGATGCTAAGCTGGGGACAAGTGCCGCTGAATGGATTCTGGAACACGCGCCCAAACAGGGCTGCTCGCCGGTATTCGGGCCAGCGTGTGATGTCCTGTCCGGCAAGGTGCAGCGTCCCTTCGTCCACCATGAAAGAGCCCGCGACGGCGTTCAACAACGTGGATTTGCCTGAACCGTTGGTGCCGATGACGACCGTGAAAGACCCATCCTGGATGTTGAGCGTCACTCCCTGGAGGGCTCGCACTTCGTTCACACTGCCTGCGTGGAAAGTCTTGTGCACGCCATTAATCTCAAGCATGGGCGAACCTCCTTTTGCGAGATTTCAAATAGGGAATCAGTTTGGGGGTGACCAGAGCGAGGAAGACAAACGCCGCAGTGATCAGCTTCAGGTCGTTGGGGTTTATGCCCCAGCGCAGGGCGATGGCGACCAGTAGCCGGAATAGCACTGAACCCATCACGGCGCCTGTGATGGTATAGCCAAGGTCGCGAGTTCCCACCATCGCCTCACCTATGATGACGCTCGCCAGGCCCCAAACAACCATGCCGATGCCCATTTGCACATCGGCGAACCCCTGATATTGAGCCAGGAGAGCGCCCGAGAGGGCGATGAGCCCGTTGGAGATCGCAAGGCCGAGGATGATCATCTTTCCGTCATCCACCCCCTGCGCTCGTATCATCTGTGCATTGTCGCCGGTGGCGCGCATGGCGGTCCCAAGATTGGTCCGGAAGAAGGAATAAAGAAGAAGCGCCACGAGCGCGATCAGAACCGGACAAAGTACGAGCTGGCCAATGTCCCGCGCGCTCACTTCCCAGCGCAAGAACGTGACGCTGGAAGCGCCCAGCACCTTCTGGCTGAGGGTTTCGACTCCAGTAACCAGTGTTTTTTCGTTCATCAGAGGAATGTTGCTGCGCCCCATGATCCGCAGGTTAACGGAGTAGAGCGCCGTCATCGTCATGATGCCTGCGAGGAGTTTGTTGATACTGAACTTCATGGCCAGGATGGCGGTGACGGCTCCCGCCAGCGCCCCCGCGAAGAAAGCCAGCGGCGTGGCGAGTAGCGGGTGCCAGCCCTTCATCAGCATCACAGCCGTGACAGCCGCACCCAGGGTAATGGATCCTTCCGCCGTGATGTCCGGAAAGTCGAAGATGTAGAAACTGATATGCACGCCGAGCGCGAGCAGAGACAAGATGAAACCGATGGTCAGAGACCCTACCAACAAACTCATAGAGTTTCCTCCTGAGAAACGAAGTGATCAATGGGGCCGAACCAGCAGGCGCCGCGGAGCAGCACGCTCTCTCCACCGCCGGATGGCCGGTCGTCGGCGAGCAGGTGCATAACTCCGTGCAGCCCGCCCGTGTCGAATAGCTTGGTGATAGTGGCATGGAGTTCGACACGGCCTTTCTGTAGCGGGTGATAGCCGAATGCCCCGGCGTGGAAGTGTCCTTTAACAGTCCCGTCGGGAGTTATGGGACGGAGCAGGGGCGCCAACTGTGGAGGCGGATCGTCCGAGACGACACCCGCGATCACCGCCACGGAACGCGTATAGCTGCGCTCCGGCGAAAAAGAGAGCCAGCGGCGGACTTCAGGATGCTCGAACACTCGTTGCGCACCGACAGCCGCCGCAACCGGCGGACGCTTGAGGGCAGCGCCGAGCAGTCCTGCCGATTCCGCTACCAACGTCAGACCCACTGTAGTTCCTGGAAACTGCCGCCGTGCCTGCGCCAGAACAGCGCTGAATGGCACCGGTACGCCCTCGGGCGGACATTCAAATCTCATCAGCTTGCGAAATCCCCCACGGCAGGCGATGCCATACAACGCGGTCACTTTCGGCACGAGGGTACCTGAGGCCATCAGGTAATCCGGATAGTTGGTGCCGTCAGTCGGTTGGCACGCGGCGTTGCCGGCGACGGCAAGGAATTCGCCGAAGCGGTCACGGCACGCCGCAAATCCCTCGCCTAACGCGCCCAAGCCGAGGGCGAATACATCTTTCGGCAGAGTCAAGACTTCACACTCCGGCTCGCCAAACCCCGCCTGAGGAAGCAGTTGCGGGCGCCCGGCGGAGCGGCACGCCAGACTTGCGGAAGGCTCGTGGCTGTAGGTTTCGAAAACGCAACCATCAATCTCGATTCTTTCCGCCTGCGGTTCCGCCCTCGCGGTTGTCACGGGGGCACTCCCCCCAAGGAGCAGCGGACCCAGACCGGAGAGCTCAATGACCTGCTTCACACCCGGTGAGGGGTACACGATGGCGAAACTCCCCCCGACACCCACAAACTCCTTGTAGGCATCGACCAGAATACGAATTCCCCCCGAACTGACGTAAAAAGTTTGCGAAAGGTCGAGACGCAGGTCGTGCACGCCTTCCCGCAGCACGTCGTGGACGGCTTCGGCGAGATGGTTCGCCCAGTAACCATCCAGACGGCCGGAGATTTTCAACACCACTTCGTTGGTCCGTTGCTCTCGAACTATTTCCATTCCGCCTGCCATGTCCTATCTCCTTGTCACGCCGGCGTCCCGGCGGCATTCTTCATTGCCTAACCTGCATGCAGAGTTCCTGTCAAGTCCTTTCTCAGGCGCAACCGGTTTTCTCCTCCCTCGCGTTCGTATTCGACGGAGTTCATGAGGCTGCGCACCAGATGGATGCCCAGCCCGCCGATGGGCCGGTCTACGAGGTTGCTCGTGAGGTCCGGCGGGGGCGCGCTGAGTGGGTTAAACGGGGCGCCCGTATCGGCAATGGTAATGTTCAGCTCCTGGCCGGAGAGCCGTAGACCCACTCCAATCGCGTCTTCGGCAGGAGAGGAGTGCCCGTGCTTGATAGCGTTGAGCACGATTTCCTCCACCGCGATGTTCAAGTGGTAGTGAGCTTCGTCGGGGACCTCGTGGCGCTCGCAAAACTCATCCAACCAAGCCATTAACCGCTCCAGCTCTGCCACGTCTGCATTCACCCGAATATGCTCCTCCGTCGAAGAGCCGGTGTTGAGAGTCATTCGCAACGTCCTCTATCGAAAGTCAACTCGCACCAGAGAAAAGTCGTCATCCAGAACATCTCGGGCATGCATTTCCTGGAGGGTTTTGTAGAGCGCCTCAATCTCCGAGCCGGGTTCCGCCACGGGCCGGCTCAAATAGTCCTGAAGTTCTTCGATGCTCCACATAGTACCGTCCGGCGAATCGACTTCGTAGACACCGTCGGAGAAAACGTAGAGCCGCGAGTTTGCCGGGATGTCGATTTCGGCGGCAGAGAACTCCACTTTTGGGAACCCCCCGATGAAGAAATTCCGGGTCATCAGTTGCGCGGGAGGCTGGCAGTCGCCGAGCAGCAGGGCGGGTGGGTGCCCGCCGCTTGAATAACGTAACCGCCTTGTGGGCCGGCAGTAGACGCCGTACCAGAGCGTAAAGTAAAGGCCGTCTTGGCTTTCCATCTGGAAGCCCGCGTTCATCCCGCCGAGTACCGCGGCCGGGTCACGGAAGTCCACGCCGGGCAGTGACTGCGAGCGAAGGACGTTAAGAGCGGAGACTGACAGCAGCGCCGGGCCCACGCCGTGCCCGCAGACGTCGAGTAGGTAAAGCGCGAAGTGGTCCTCGTCGATCCAGTGGTAGCCGAAAGAGTCGCCCCCCAGCGTGGTGGAAGGTACGTACCGCCACGCGGCAGTGACGTCTCCGTCGGAAATCGGTTTGGGGAGCAGGGAAATGACGTATTCGGCCGCCCTCGCGACGTCGTTCGCTAATTCCTGCTGACTCTTGAGCAATGCCTGGTAAGCCTCGTTTCTCTGCAACAAGTTTATGTAGCCCTTGGAGTGATAGCGGATGCGAGCGATCAACTCGATGCGGTCCGGCAGTTTCACGAGGTAGTCATTGGCGCCGAGGGCGAACGCTTCGGCCTTGGTCACCGCTTCTTCCTTGCTGGAGAGCACAATCAGGGGGATGTCCTTCAGCTTCGGATGGACGCGAAAAAAGCGCACTAGCGCCAATCCGTCCACCTCGGGCATCACGAGATCCTGCAAAATCACCGTGGGCGACCATTCTGCCGCGATGGGAATAGCCTTGGTGGGATCCTGGCAGAACTGAAACACGATGTCGGCTTCTGGCGCCAACATGCGCCGCACGGTCTCCCCCACCATAGCCTGATCGTCGATCAGCAGCACCCGGATTTGGTACTCGGTCAACGAGGGTAAAAATGGCTTGTTCTCAGCAACTGACATGGTGTTTAACTCCCTGTTTTTACTTTACGCAAGATGGCGGCCGGGATAAGGTCCACGGGCAGCGATTCCTCCGCGGCGCCGATTTCCGCTGCAGCACGAGGCATGCCATAAACGATGGATGTCTTCTCATCCTGCGCCAGCGTCCGCCAGCCGGCCTTGCGCAGCGCGAGCAAGCCCTGGGCGCCGTCCCGTCCCATTCCCGTCAGCAGGCACGCCACGCCGGGCTGCGGCCAGTGGCGGCATAAGCTGAGGAAAAACTCATCCACGGACGGGCGGTACACATAATCCACAGGATTTGCTGTGTAGTGGAACGCGAGGTCTGCGCCGATCACGAGATGATCGTTGGTCCCCGCCACAAAGACGCCGCCCACCTCCGGTTTCATGCCTTCACGGGCGAGTGAAACGGTGAGTCCCGTCTGTTCGTCCAGCCAATCGACGAGTCCCGGTGCGAACTGCACGTCGAGATGCTGCACTACGACCACCGCAGCCCCCAGATTCGCCGGCAAGCCGCGCAGGATGATGGCCACCGCATTGGGCCCTCCCGTCGAAGCTCCCAACGCGACCATTCGCGGGGCGCGGTCAGGCGTAACCCCCGGGTACGGTTGCGCCGCTGACCCCGGATGCTGTGCGTGGACGATGAGCCGCCCCAGGACCGTAATCTTCCGCAGGAGTTCTTCTCCGCCTTCAATCCCCCCACTCATGCCGAACACCGGAGTTGCAACGGCGTCCAGAGCGCCCCAGCTCAAGGCCTCGAATACTTTACCGGCGTTGCCGGAAACGGTCGCGGTCACCACCAGGATGGCGCACGGCGACTGCTTCATGATGATCTTAGTGGCTTGTGCGCCGTCCATTACGGGCATGATGAGGTCCATCAGAATGAGGTCCGGGCAGTCACGGGCGCACTTCTCCACCGCCTCAACCCCATCCCCGGCTGTCCACGCCACCTCGTACCCAGGCACGCTGCGGACGAGCCGCCGCAGCACTTCCACGGCCAGGGTCAGGTCATTGACGATGGCAATGCGCATCAGTTCTCCGCCTCGCCGATCAGGTCCCGGACCGCATTGATGAGCGTCTCGTCGTGGAAGGCGCTCTTGGTTAAGTAGTAGCTCGCGCCGGCCTCCAGCCCTTTGGTCCTGTACTCTTCCTGATCCTTATACGAAACGATCATCACCGGGATGGACTTGGTGGGCGCGATACCCTTGATCCGCTTCAGCAGGTCGATGCCGTCCATGCGTGGCATATCGACGTCCGTCACCACAAGGTCGAAGCGGGAGCTTTGCACAGCGTTCCATCCGTCCATGCCGTCTACGGCGACTGTCACTTCATAACCGTGGTTCTCGAGCAAGCGCCGCTCCACTTCTCGCACCGTAAGCGAGTCGTCCACCACTAGAATACGCTTCCGGCCCGCTTTCTCCACTTTGGCTTGCCGGTTGAGCTTCATCAAGCTGCCGCGAGTCAGAAGGTTATCGATGGACCGCACGAGGTCCTCGCTGTCGAGGATGCAGACGGGCGAGCCGTTTTCCAGAATGGCCCCGGCGCTGACGTTCGGCACTTTGCCCAGCCTGGAGGGAAGGGGGATTACCACCAGATCATGCTCCCCCACAAGACGATCGACTACGAGCCCATAACGGTTGAGCCGGTCGCTGAGCGTTAGCACGTGCAGTTTCCCAGCCGGGCGTTCCGAGCTTCCCAGGTCCAGCACCTGTGTGGCGTCAACCAGGCCGACGTTTTGGTCGTCTACCCGGATGTACTGCCGGTCCTCAACGACCAGCACATCCCCGGGGGGTACGCCCAAGACACGATCGATGCGTGTAAGCGGCAATGCGTACGGCTGGCCCTTCACCTCGAACATCAGAGTGCGCAGCACCGATAGCGTGAGCGGCAGTTGCAACACGAACCGCGTGCCCTCTCCGGGCTTCGATGCGATGCGCACGTTCCCGCCGACCTGGCGCGCCATCGACTGCACAACATCCAGTCCGACTCCCCGCCCGGAGATCTCTGTCACGTTTTGCGAGGTGGAGAAGCCGGGCAGGAACAGGAACTCCAGCACCTCGCTCTCGCTCAATTTCACCGCCATATCGGAAATGGCGTAGCCCTTCTCGACGATCCGTCGGCGCACGTGTTCCGGGTCGATTCCGCCCCCGTCGTCTGCTACGTTGATCTCCAGAACTCCGGCCACGTGGCGCGCGCTCAGAGTCAACCTTCCTTCGGGGGCCTTGCCCGCCTGCGACCGCGTATCCGGCGCCTCGATGCCGTGATCCACTGCGTTCCGCAACAGGTGGGTCAGCGGCGCTTCGAGCTTTTCGAGAATGTCGCGGTCCACCCGAGTGGATTCGCCTTCAATCTCGAAGCGGATGCTTTTGCCCAGTGACTTTGCCAAGTCGCGGACCATGCGCGAGAAGCCGTGCAAGCCGTCAGAGAAAGGGCGCATGCGACTGGCCACGGCCTCGTCGTACATGCGATTGGCCAGGTGCTCCAGCTTGCGCGAGAAACGCTCCAATTCGGTCATGTAGGAGGGAATCGCCGTGTGAATCCAGCCGGCTTGTTGCAGCGCCTCCTCCAAGCGGGCCTGAGCTTCAAGCATTGACTCCTTGCCGATCGCCCCCAGCGCTTGTTCGACGGCATTGCTGAGTACCGCGTGGCGTTGCTTGATACGCTGCACCGTCCGGGTGAGCGGGTCCAGGGTCTTCACTTCGACCAAGCATTCACCCGCGAATCCCGCCAGACGGTTCAGGTTTTCCACGGAAATCCGCACCGAAGCATCCTCAGTCTTCTCGGCAGGGGCTTTTGGAACCGTCTCGGCTATAGGCGCAGCCGCGGGAGTGGGAGTCGCCGCCGGAACGGAGGGCGCAACAGAAACCGGGGGAGGTGCAGAAGGAGGGGCAGCGGGCGCCACGGGGCGAGGAGGCACGGCGAACTGCTTCGCCAATTCCTCAATGCTGCCGGACGCTTCGGCAAGCGCAGCCGGAATCCCCGCTGGCTCACGCGCGGCCAGACCACTGAAGACGTCGGCGCCGCGGAGCAGCAGGTCGAAATCGGCCCCCGTCAACTGCCGCTCACCACGTTGCGCCGCCGAAAGCACGTCCTCCATGGCGTGGGCCAGGCGCACCGCGGGATCCAGCCCCACGATGCGGGCCGCTCCCTTGAGTGAGTGGGCAGCGCGCATCAACCCTTGGAGCTTTGCCGGGTCATGGCGGGCCTCCGCTTCGACCAGCCCTTCTTCGAGAGCCCGCGAATGTGTTTCCAGCTCGGTGCGAAACAAATCGAGCAGGAACAGGTCCAGGGCCACCGGGGCAGCAGGTTTAGCGGCAGTCTCCACGGTGGCATCAGGCTTCGCTACCTCGCTCGGCGGCGATAGGAGCTGCTTGACGAGCTCCTCGATGTCGCTGCTGCGGGCTTCAAGATTTTCTTGGATTTCAGAGGCGCTGCACGCCGCCAGCCGGCGAAAGAGGTCGTTGGCCGTGCGTAAGTGGTCGAGATCGGCGGCGCAGAGCCGTCGCGTGCCGTTCTGCACCGCGCTCAGGAGTTCTTCCATCGCCTGCGCCAGCCGCGCTGCGCGGTCGAGCCCCACGATGCGAGCTGCGCCTCTAAGGGAGTGCGCGGCGCGCGCGAGGGGTTCCACGCGGTCCCGCGCCGGAGACCCTTCCACGCTCGCCAGCCCCTTTTCCAAGGCGAGAGAGTGGGTCTCCAGTTCCGCGTGGAACAGGTCGATCAAGGACAGGCTGTCGCCGGGGTCGCTTACCACCGCAAACTCCTGTCGAGGGAGTTGAAAAACTTCTTCTCGTCAATCAAGCCCACGTTTCGGCCGTCGAGTTCGAAGCACCAGGCGGACTGCGCGGAAGGAGATTTGGCGAGCGTCACCGGAACCGCCCGCAGCGTGGCGCGTGACACACGCCGGACGCCGAGAATCTCGTTTGCGCTGAAAACGAACCTTTCGCGCCCTGTCCCCACAACGCACAGCCGGGGCCTTCCGCCCACCTCTGCTTTTTCCTCTGCAGGGAGCCCGAGGGCCGCCTGAAGAGAGACGCAAAGAAGTAGTTCACCGTTGACGTTCACCATGCCCGCCAGCACGCCGCCGGAACGGAACGGCAGCACGTAAGCCTTTTGAGAAACGGCAATCTCGTGGAAAACATCGATCCGCAAGGCAAACCATTCCGACCCGATGCGGAAGACCACGACGGATACCGTATCTTCGGCCGACGCGGTCAAGGCTGCGGCCAGTTCCTCCGACACTTCGCGCCGGTAATCCGCGGGCATCTCCCGGTCGAAGAGAGTGCGCCCAAGGTTCGAGTATTCCGGACAGTTTCGGCAGTGTACGTAGCGTTTCAGCTCCTCGCACGAGCGGTCGCCCGCGATTCCAATTTCGCTCCAACACAAGTGGTCGGCGCCGATGTTTCGGTTCGTCATAAGCTCCTGCGTACCTAATTCCCTTCCTGCGGGGAGAGAACCCTGCCGGCGCGCGCACGGTAAAGTCGCGAACCGTCGATGTCCCCATGCCGTTCGCAGAGCAGGCTCATGTGCACCAATGACTGGTAATGGTGTGGATCGAGGAACAAGGCTTTCCGGAAGAGTTCCTCAGCGATTTCCAGCTTTCCCCCAGATTCGCTGATCACGCCGAGCAGAGAATATACAGCGGGATACTGGGCACCCTCTGCAAGCAGACGCTCGCAGATGGCGGTCGCGGCTGCCAGTTCGCCCCTATCCGCCAGTTGACCCGCCTCCTCTATGCCCGGAAGGTGTGGGGTGACGTGGGGCATCCCCACGGGGTTACTGGTATTTGCAGGCGCTATCCGCCGTCGCTTTCCCACTTGAGGAATTGTAGCCGCGTCCTCGGTCGCGATCTGGCGCCGCCCGAAGGTGCTTTGTAATCCCTCCGTCTCGGGTGGTGTTGTGCCGCTCCCGCAGGGCGGGACGGCAGGCGCCGGTCCCCCCGCTCGCGGGACCGGCGCTACGTGCGTTGCCACCCGAGACTGAGGGATTACGATGCCTGCCTGTGGTGGTCCTCCTTTGCGGCACGCGAAGCTCTGCGGATGGTCCACCTGCCGGTAACCGGCCTCGAGAAACGACATCAACTCGGAGTGTCCTGCAAAAAGCAGACCGTCTTCGTGCAGCAGATCGCGCAAACTTGCGATGACCTCGCCTCGGGCGCGTTCCTCGAGATAGATCAGGCCGTTCCGACAGAACACCGCATTATACGGCGCGCGTTGCCGGTAGATCGAGAGGTCAAGCAGGTTAGTTTTCTCGAAGCGCACCAGATCTGCGACTTCCTCGCGAACTTGCCGCCCTTCCGGGTGGCGCAGGAAGTATGGCTCCCCCAAGTGGTTGGACTTTTCCCGGAACGAATTTTTTCCATAAACCGCCTGTCGGGCACGGGCCAGAGCCCGCTCGCTGACGTCTCCCGCGTCGATCCGGATCCGGTCAGCTTCCAGTCCGGCGTCGAGAAGCGTCATTGCCACGGAATACGGCTCTTCGCCCGAGGCGCACGGAATACAAAGGACCCGGAAGGGTACTGTAGGATTGGAAGCCCACCACTTCTCCGTGATATAGGAGGCGAGAAGCTGGAAGGGTTCCCTGCCGCGGAAAAACCACGTTTCCGGAACGATGATCTCGTCCACCAGCGTTTCCCACTCTTCACCCTGTCCTTGCAGGAGTCGGGCCGTCTTTTCCGCCCGACCCTCCGACCCCGCTCCCCCCAGCACTGCGTCCAAGGCGCGCTCCACAACGACAAAGCCAAGCAGGTCCGGCGACAAGCCGAGGCGCTCGGACAGCAGGCGCGTGACGGAAGCCGTCAAGCTCATTCGGCCTCCGATTCGGGGAACAGAAGATCCCGCACCGAAGCGGGTAACAGCTCATCCAACGCCAGTCGTTGGATCAGCCTCCCGGCGTGCTGCGCTGTTCCGTTGAGATAGGGAGCGTCCGGAATCTTCACCTTCTGCGGCTCGTGGAGGGCCTGCTCGAACACGATGGTCTCAACCGCTTTCTCCGCTACCAGTCCGAGAGGATGAGAGCGGCCATCCGGCATGGCGTATTCCACGACAAGCAGCCGCGTGCTGAGCAGCGGTCGCGCGGGAGTCCCATCGATCAACGCGGACAGGTCGATGACTGGGACGGTCCGTCCGCGCCAAGTGGCAAGTCCTGCAACATATGCTGGTGCATGGGGCAACGGCGTGCACACCGGATAGGGCGCCACTTCAATGACGTTTCGGGTGTCGAGCCCGTAGGTTTGGCCGCCGGCTTGGAAGATAAGCAGCAACATGGGTCTCAGGACGCCGTCGAAAAGCGCCCCACCTCCCCCTGCAACTCACCAACGGCGTTGTGCAGATCCTCCGCCACTTCGCGAAACTCCGCCAATGAAGCCTTGGTCTGGCTGGCCGCCTCGCGAAGGTTGACCATGGCGTCTGCAATCTGGCCCGCGCCTTGCGACTGCATTTGCATGGCAGAGTTCACAGCCTCGAATTGGGGTCCGAGCTTCGTGGTGCCTTCGATGACCTGTCCCAGCCCGGAACTCAGCTCGGTGACGGCCATGGAACTGGCTTGCGTCTGCTGGGCGTGGGAGTCGACGCTCGAGACACCCTCGCGAACTGCCTGCTGCATCTCGTGTATTTGCCTCTCGATGTCCAGAGCAGCGACAGCGGTCTGGTCGGCGAGCCGCCGCATCTCCAGCGCCACCACCGAAAACCCCCCTGCCTTTTCCCCCGCCTTTTCGGCTTCAATGGCGGCATTGAGGGAGAGCAGATTCGTGCGGTTCGCCACCTTGGTGATCGTCGTGATCACCTTGTCGATGTTGGCGGTCTTCTCGTTGATGGATTCGAAGGTGCGGGCCATCGCGGCGCTTGAGCTGATCAGCCCGTCAATGGCGGAGCGGATTCCGTTGAGGTTGTTCACCCCCCCGCTCGCCGAGTCGGCGGCGTCGGAGGCCATCTTTGTGACAGAACCCATCGTCCGGGTGAGATCCTGGGCAGTGGCATAGATCTCCTTGCTGGTGGCGCTCACCTGGTTGGTGGAAGCCGCCTGCTCGGAGACGGACGCCTCCACCTCGCGCACGGCTGCCGCCATCTGCGTTGCGCTCCCGGCCACTTGGTTACACGCCTGAATCACTTTGACCAACAGGCCATTGAGACTTTCCGTCATTGTGGAAACGGAGCCAATCAGTTTACAGATTTCGTCCCTCGTCCGGGCGTGGCCGCCGCCGTCCTCGTCGAGGATGAACTCCCGGAACTCCCCTCCTTTCAGCCGGTCGAAGGCCTCCTTCACCTTACCGGTGGCAATGTCCGTGGTCAAATTGACGACGCGCTCAAGTGGGCGCGTGATGTTGCGGGCGACGATCACCACCACGCCAGCCGCCAGCCCCACGCACAGCAGACTCATCAGCAGTGCTTCAGCTCGCGCGTAGCGCTCCTCGGCGATGCGTTTTAGCAAGAGTGTCCGCAATTCTCTGGTGCACGTTTGGCCCAGGGTCACGCCCGCATCCTCGGCGGCCCAGGCCATCTGAACGAACCGCTCTGGATCGGGAGCAACGCCCGCCTGCTCGGAAGAGTTGCTTACTGCCACGGAGAGCTGCGTGGCCAGTTCGACGTAACGCTCGAACAGGGGAGGAAGACTCTTCTGAAAAGAGGAGTCGGCGCCGTGAAGGCGCTTGTCTTCGCGCAGGGCCGTCTCCAGGGAATAGCGCATGCGCGGGAAAGCCGCATTTACCAGCGCTCCGCACTGCGCCTGCATTTGGGAGAGGTCACGCGCGTCCAAGCGGTGGCCTTGCGCTTTCGCGTTGAGGGCCACCGAGCCCGCTTCGGCCAGCGCGGCCTGCGACTCGAGTAGACGCGGCCCCGCAATGTTCATGAGGTGGTAGGTGTGCAGTTCAGGATCCAGGGTCAGTGAAAAGTCATCGAGAATGACAAGAATGAGTTCCGAGGTGGTTTCCACCATCTGGTGATTCAGAGTGGCCTGTTCGGCCAGGGTCCGCGCCGAGCCGCTCGCCTCGAGCTGCCTCCAAAGGCCGCCCAACCGGTCGATCAGGTCCTTCGTCCAGGCGTCTTCGCCGCGCTGCAACGTGGCGACCGCATCAGCGATGCGCTGGCGAGTTTCCGCCAGGTCGTCCGGCGAGCCCGCTGCGGCCGCGGTGGCCAAGCTGCTCCGCGATTCAATCTCCCCCAGGTCGTGCCGCAAGCCCCGGCAGACCTCCAGCAGGGCGGTGCCCGCGACTTCCCTTTGGCTGGTTTGGATTCCCCGGTCGTACTGTGTGGTGACGTAATAGAGTAAAACGGCGAGCGGCAATGCGAAGACTATGCTGCTGAGGATGAGTTTGTGCGCGATCTTCAGCCGCGCCAGCCACTTGTTGATTCGCTCCACCCTTCCTCCTTGTAGGCCCGAACGGCGTTCGCCCTGCCCTTGGGGATGCAGCGGCGATTTTACATCGCCACTTGGCGACGTGAATTCGCCGCTACGCCGCGGTCCGGAAGTGCGACACCTCGCCCTGGAGTCCTTGCACGGCACTGGTCAGTTGGCCGGTCGCCTTCTGGAATTCAACCAGAGTTGACCTGGTCA